>Ga0265294_10001360_pt1 | contig 32960 bp, 23 predicted proteins | sample MunlanPumphouse3_FD_192504 | JGI IMG/M metagenome (GOLD analysis project Ga0265294, IMG submission 192504) | Groundwater microbial communities from a municipal landfill in Southern Ontario, Canada - Pumphouse #3 | ecosystem: Environmental > Aquatic > Deep subsurface > Groundwater | place...
GTCAACTCGGGCAAAAACTGCTAAACTGGCGATCAAACCGGCATTGGGACCTTCAGGAGTTTCAATCGGACAAATTCTGCCGTCATGAGTCGGATGAACGTCGCGAACTTCAAAGCCGGCTCTGTCTCGTTTAATACCGCCCGGCCCTAGTGCCGACAGCCTTCTCTTATGAGTGAGCTCAGCAAGCGGGTTGTTTTGATCCATGAACTGTGAGAGCTGTGAACTGCCAAAGAATTCATCCACAACCGCAGAAACGGGTCTTGTGTTGATGAGAAGCTGAGGAGTATAGCTGTCAAGATCGTGAATGGTCATTCTTTCTTTAATAACACGTTCCATACGAGTTAAAGAAATTCTGAACTGATTCTGAAGTAATTCGCCGCAACGACGTATGCGCCTGTTTGAAAGATGGTCAATATCATCAAGTCTGCCGATACCATTGCTTAAATCAACCAAATATCTGATTACACCAACAATGTCTTCTACGGAAAGAACTCGGTCTTTTTGAATTTTAACAGATTCGAGATTCAACTCTAATATTCTGTTATAGACATCTTCGCTAATTTCTTGGCCCTGTTCAACGATGATCTCACCGGTGGCCGTATCGACTACAGATTCAAAAGCGATTCTGCCAAGAAGATCTACAATACCGAGGCCAACATCGGAAAGCCTGATCTCTGCACATTTGGGGTTAAACATAATGCGGTAACCGCGCAAATCTTCACCAATTCTTATGTATGAAGGAATCTGCAAGGCTTCGATTTCTGAAGCAACAGCCTTGGATATTTTTTCGTCACCTTTAACAAGAACCTTTTTGTTAGTCGGGTTTACGATATCTTTAAATGCAATTTGCTCTGAAAGGCGATCAACCAAGCGCAATTTTTTATCAACCTTATAGCGACCGACATCGCCTAAGTCATATTTTTTTGAATCAAAGAACAGACTCTTAATTAATCCTCTTGCGTTTTCTTCTACAAACAAGTCGCCTTGTCTGAGCTTACTGAAAATAGCTTTCAGAGAATCAGTAACAGACTTATTGATCTTATCTTCGCCCTCAAGTGCGCTGACGCTTTGTTTGTCATACTTTAGAGAACTGGCGATAGTTTCGTTATTGTCGAAAAGAGCCATTATACTTTCGTCATCACCATAACCTAAAGTTCTTAAAAAGGTTGTTATAGGAATCTTGCGTTTTCTGTCAAGACGAACAAAAATCGCGTCTTTCATCAGGTCAAGTTCAAACTCCATCCAAGCACCACGATAAGGAACAATCTTTGCCGAATATACTTTTTTACTTCTGTTGAAACTGTAATATACGCCGGGTGATCTGTGAAGCTGACTGACAATTACTCTTTCCGCGCCGTTAATTATAAAAGTTCCGCGATCTGTCATACAAGGAAGATTAACCAAGAAAATTTCTTGTTCTTTCACTTCGCCTGTTTGCTGCATTATCAGCTGAACGCGAATGCTTAAAGGTATAGAATAAGTTAAATCTCTTTTCCTGCACTGGTCCGGGCTGTTTTTTACTCTGAATGGAGTTTCGCCGATAAAAGCGATTTCACAATCTTTTTCTGCAAAACTACAGTCATCAAACAAGCATTTTTTTCTCAGCTTAAGCTGCGGGCAATTTTTACACATCGGAAGCCCGAGACTATAATCATTATATTCAAGGCAGAGGTTGCCAACGTAGTCTTGAATCGGGAAAACTTCTCTGAATACTTCTTCGAGACCCTGTTTTTCTCTTTTAGACGGTTCTTTCCCTGCTTGGAGAAACCACTCGAAAGATTTTAACTGAATGTCGATCAGGTTAGGTATATGCTCAAATAACCTTTCTCTCGCCATCAGATACTTCTTGGCTACAGGCTGCTGCTTTGTCACCATAATTCTGCCTTGCTCCTTAACTTTTTATGCATTTGCCGCTTTCGCAGCTATATAGAAACCAACAAAAATAAACGAGTGCAACGCGCTTTTAACGCCTCACACTCGTATTCTGTACAGTAAGAGTTGTTCGAGAAAAATATTGAGAAGAAAAATCAAACTTTTTATTGTATAGAACTAACAATGCGCGCTTTTCTCCGAACACCAAATTAATTGCAATTACGTCCCCTTATTACGGGTGTATGATTGTAACACACGACAATACCGTTGTCAAATAATTTCAAGATAAATATTAAATCTTTTTTATTGTTTTGTAATATGCACTTGTAAAGGTTTTTGTTGACACAATATTAAATATTGGTATAATTGTTCAAATTATTATTTGGAGCAATTGCGATGAAAGTTTCTTGCTTAAAGTGTATGAACTGCGGGAAGGAATATAAAGACGCCCCCGACCGTTACGTTTGCGACGACTGTGGAATCGACGGAATATTAGACGTTATATATGATTATAATTCGATTAATATTACTAAAGACGAAATATCACAAAGCAAAGACTTTTCACTTTGGCGATACAGAAAAATGCTTCCAATAAAAGACGAAACGCAAATTCCGCCTCTCCAAGTAGGATGGACCCCACTTTATAAGTCTGAAAAAATAGCAAATGAAACAGGAATAAAAAATGTTTACATCAAAGATGACGGAAGAAATCCCACAGCATCTTTGAAAGACAGAGCCAGCGCAATCGGCATAGCAAAAGCACTTGAAGCCGGAGCAAAAACAATTTGTGCCGCCTCAACCGGCAATGCAGCAAGCTCCCTTGCAGGCTTCGCTGCTTCTGCAGGTATCAAAACCGTAATTTTTGTGCCAAAAAGAGCTCCAAAAGCAAAAATTGCTCAGCTTTTGATTTATGGTGCAAAAACAGTTATTGTTGATGACACATACGACCGCGCATTCGAACTTTCCGTAGAAATAACCAAAAAATTTGGCTTTTATAACAGAAATTGCGCATACAACCCGTTTTTAGTCGAAGGCAAAAAAACAGTTGCGTTCGAAATCTGGGAACAAATGGGTTTCGAAGCCCCTGACAGGGTATATGTTTCAATTGGTGACGGGTGCATTACTTCCGGCATTTATAAAGGATTTTATGACCTCATTAAACTTGGTTTAAGCGATAAAATGCCCAGAATTATAGGCGTGCAGGCCGCAGGCTGCAATCCTGTAGAAGTTGCTCTGAAAACCGGGAAATTCGTTGCGCAATCCGGAAACACTATAGCAGATTCAATTGCGGTCGGTATTCCCAGAAACAGGCTAAAAGCAATGAGAGCACTTAAAGAATCAAACGGAACCTGTATTTCTGTAACCGATGACGAAATAAAAGCAGCAATAACTGACTTGCCCCGTTCAGCCGGCGTTTTTGGCGAACCGGCCGGTGTAACAGCCTACGCAGGCTTCAAAAAACATTCTATCGAAAAAAATATAGATATTAACGAAAAAGTTGTTATAATAATAACAGGTAATGGCCTTAAAGATATAGAATCGGCAATTTCTGTTTGTGATATCCCAATTCCTGTGGCACCCGATTCCGAAACAATCGAAAATCATGTAAAAAAAATAATTTAACTAATGCTTGAACGGCTAAACGAATTTAAAAAAATTGCAGAAACACTGCATAAAGAGCAAGAAGACCTCAAGGCCAGAGCTTCATGGAAAAAGATTTGTGGCTTTTCCTTTTCTCTTGCTAATTTTTCTGATATCGTTATTCCGAACTTGTCTCCCTCCGACGGCTTGGCTTTTGTTTTAGCGGCTTTCCCTTCGTATGACTCAAGAATAATTAACTTAAGAAAACTTTTTGATAGTGCTCTCGAAGTCATGCCTGACGAAAAGTTTTTGAATCTGGCAAAATTTCTGACTCCCGAAGAAATCACAAACGGGCTGTTACCTCATTTATACGACTCAGGCAATAAAAGTTCTACTACTGTCTATATAGCCGCTAAATTGGGTATTGTCCTTAATATGGATGTATTTAAAACATTTTTGGCAACACATCAATGGTCTCAAGTAGATCTGATCAACATGAGTTTTTTGGTTATTCCTGAAGAAAAACAGCAACTCATTAGCCTTTTAAATGCCGCTGCCGCCGACACTGACTCTCCCTCAGAGCGATCATCATACTCTTCTTTTAACTACATTTTGAAGACGAGCAACCCGCAAACTCCAATGTTGCCCGAACTGTCAAATGTGATTTTTCCTCCCCCCCCCAAGTTACCGGATCTGTCGCATCAAACACAAAGTTCTCATGCAACCAAGCCTGCTCAAAAAATAAGTAATCCTTCAGAGAATAAAAAATCACCGCCAAAAGCAAATTCTGCACCTAATTTTTCAGCTCTTTCCGAAAGTAAGACTATAAATGATACAGTAAAAAAAATACATACCGTATTTAAATCGCCAAAAATTAAATCTTCTTTTTCGCAAAACTTTGAAAAATACGCTGTTCCGGTTGCAATAGGCTTAGTTGTAATAATTGTCGGCACATTTTTACTTGTCATTTTTACCCCATAACATAAATTTGATGATGGTGCGACCGTAACTTCGGCTGCAATACCGAAATCCTGGACAGACGCTTCGAGTAACCGTGTTATAACAACCAAATACTTAGAAGCTGACAATGACTACAGAATGGGCGAAATCTATCTTAGCCGCAATCTATACGCCGATGCTCAAAAACTGTTTAAAGACGCATTAAGACGTGATTCTACACATCTTCTGGCAAGAATCAGAAGCGGTTACTGCCATTTACAACTAAACGAACATAAAAAAGCTTTTGAACAGTTCAATGAGGCAAAAAAGCAAGCCCCCGAAGCCAGATTTTTAAACATGTATATTGCACGAACCCATAAGAGTATGAAAAATTACCCCGAAGCCATTAAACACTACGAAGCTGAATTAAAATTAGAGTTTAACTTAGAGGTTGCTATTGAATTCGCAACTTTCCTTAAGACCATCGGCGAATCAAACAGGTCAATGGAAGTCCTCAACGAAATTCAACAAAGATATCCTGATAAAATCATCGTATTGGCATCTGAAAAAGATCCAGAGGAAAAAAGCGAATGATAAAAATGAGAAGTAAAGGAACAACTCTGATAGAAATTGTAATCGCAATAGCTATCGGACTTGCTGCCATTGTACCTATCAGCATTATGTTTTCGCAATCAAATCGTCAGGTTACCAAAAGCCAAAATTTCTCATTTGCTGCCTCGCTGGCTCGAAGAATTTCACAACACACTTCACAAATGCCATTTAGCGAAATTTCAAATGTACCACTCCCCGGTGCCCCCATCGGAGAAAATAAAACAGACCGATATTTTGGAGCATTCCTAAACACCGGCACAAGCAAATCTCAAATAAAGTTTCTCGATGAAACCGATATGCCCGGCTTATCCGGATTTTTGAAAAAATATAACTTCAAGTATTCGATATCGGTCAGCTCTGTTACCTTCAGCTCTGATGACACTGTCAAGAGTGTTGCAATTTACATTATGTGGAAGGAAGGCGCGAAAGATTTCATTTATCAAAGCCATGTCTTTATTTCGTCATAAAAATAAAAATAGAACCTTAGGTTTTACTTTGGTTGAATTGTCTATAGGAGCTGCTCTGTTGGCAGTTCTTGGTGGAATGATCATGCATTGGTTTTCAATGCAAAGAAAATACCAAGAACGAATCACACAAAGCTCTGAAGGCCAACAAAACATTTTGATGGCTAACTGGAAAATGTCGAACGAACTTCGAATGTCCCGTTCAATTCTTTATCCAAGACCAAATTCCGATAAATCAATTAAAAGTGACACAATGATTTATTTCAAAAATAGTTGCGGCGATATTATTTGCTATTTTCACGACAAAAACACACTCGAAATTAAAAGATGCGTCATCCCAAATGGGGTGTCCGCACCAACAGTAGATAAAAAACCTATTGCACAAGGGATAAATGAAGTATTCTTTACTGCCGTCGGAGTTGAAAACAGACTCATCGATATTTATACGCGCTCTCTCGAATCTTATGGACTGGAATCGATATATTTAATAAATGATTAATATTACAAGTAACAAAACAACAAATGACTACGTATTATTTAGTAGAACAAAAGGTGTAGCTATATTTATGGTAATTGGGTTTATTGCCATAATGGTTCCTGTAGTTTATATGTTCTCTCAAATCGGAAGCTCTAAAACCAAACAAGCCATGAAATTTCACGAACATCTTAAAACCGAACTGACAGCAATCTCCGGCAATACCGCCATTTTATCAAGAATGCGAGGTAACGTCAGAGAGTTTGATCCAATGCCTGACGAAACCTCCGGCGAAGACAAATTCTCCGCTTCGGTTTTCAAAACAGGAACAGGCTTCCTTGGGCAAGACCTAAACATTGTCCTTACCAAAGCCAAGGCTAATAATCATTCCTTTACACTGCTTTGCGATGTTGAACAGTTTCAGCCCGAGCCTTCCCCGCCGGTGACAATTATTTCACACGACTACTGGGGAACAATAGAACCTTATGAAATAAGCCTTCTTGCCGATGCCTTGGCCATGCAAAATTTTCGCGGTGTTGAATTACTTCGTCTTGAACAATCAAGAGATTTCGAAAGAGCGTATACAGAATCCGAATATAAAAATATAATGAATGATAAAAAGAATTCTTTACCCGAAGAGTTATCTTCGTCTTGGTCTAATGTTGTTAATGCACTGGTATCTGAAAAACTTCCCAAAGAAGAATCCTAGAAAAGAGGTCGCTAATGAAAAAATTTACTTTTGTGATTTTTACGGTTTTCTTGTTTTCTTTACTACCCGGGCTTGACAATCAGGCTTACGCCAATAAACATGGCCCTAAACCCAGTTGGGAGCGAAACAAAAAGAACAATACGGGGGCCGGTTCCCTTCAAAATCAAACTTCTAACAATAAACCAAAAGACAATAAGAAAGGGCATTTTGCCAATCTGGTAAAATCAACTCCCGTAGAAGATATTAATCTTAGACCTGCAGTGCAGGTAGAACGTGCTGTCGCTAAATATGTACTCGCATTCGAAGCCTATAACGAAGCGAAAAAATCTGAGAACCCGGATGTAAGAGCCAGAACAGCTGAACACCTCAGAAACTACCGAGAATCTTACGCCGAATTTCTTAAAATGATGCGCAATGATAACCTTTATGATCCTAAAATGCCTAAAGACATGGCCGGAGACTATAACAGAAAGCACTTCGAAGTTAAAAACGAAGAACGTGAATGGAGCGGTGATGGTCTGAAAAATGTCAGTGATTATGTAAAAAAAGAAATCAGCGCAGGCGGAGATCCTAAAATGGTAGCGAGTTACATCGAAGACGTACTTCCGATTGAACCCCTTTCATATGCTCCGTCTGATTCACTTTCCGGTTACTCTGACTTAGATGATGATCTTCTTAATGACGGTTCATTTGACCAAGGTCCAATAGGCGGAATACCAAATAAAATAGACTTAATGGATTAATAATATCATAGGTAGCATAGAAGCGTGAAAAACAAAAAAAGAACCTTACCACTGGCGAACCTCTTATTTGCAGGTTCGCTGGTGGTTATTATTTTACTGTTTCCCTCTCTCTTTTCAAAACTCGACGCCTGGATTCACGATGTTTGGCTAGATTTAAGATTCACCATAAATCGCCCGGTTTCACAGGTTTCTTTTCTTAAATCATTAGCCCCACATAGACCGCCCTCAGACGAAATAACAATTGTCTTAGTAGACGATAGGTCTATGCTGGGGATTCCCGGCCTATACGCCGGCGACAAACAATTCTATGCCGATGTTTTGAATAAACTTCAAAAACATAACCCAAAGTTAATCGCACTTGACTTATTTTTTGCCACTGATTCATTGATAAATCCCAAAGGTGACTTGGCCTTGGCTAAAGCTGTTCAAGAGTGCGACAATTTGGTAATTAAGGCCTACAGAAGAGACGACAAAAGGATTACTCCGCCATTTGCAAAAGTAGCCATTACTGGTAAAGCCGCACCATCATATTTTAAAAATTACAGAGGCGAAGCAATCAGAAGTGTTTCCATGGCTTTCATTAACGAAAAGAACGAGTTACAGCCTTCTTTTCAATCTGAAATGTGGCGCATATACAATGGTTTAAATCCCGGACAATTGAAATTCCGAGAGCAGAATCTATACTATCAATTAAGCAAAGGCATTCAGAACGTTCCTTTGGTTGACCGTGAATACATGCTTTTAAATTATGACGTACAGGTAAAAAACTTTAGAACCATTTCTTTTTTCGACGTATATAAAGGTAATTACCCTAAGGAAATTTTTGAAAACAAAGCGATTATTGTTGGTGAAGCCCACTCAATGCTTCACGAAAGCTTTTATACTCCCCTCGGTTACACGACTCATTCGCCTTACTTGAATGCGTTAGCCCTCAGAAACCTTATTAATAATAACTTTTTGAAACAACCCGATGAAGTTGTAGCTCAAACAATACCTATTGTTATTCTTGCCATATTTATATTTTTTGTATTCAACTTCTTGAACCCTGTCGCTTCTTTGTTGTTGACGATAATTACTTGCCTATTATTAGCCATATCATCCTTTTTGATGCTGACAATATACTCGCAAATATTTGATGTCTCTGCTTCTGTTATTTCTGTTGCAAGTTCACTTATATTTGTTATAGGCAGAAAATATTACCTTGAGCTGTCTGAAAAACTAAGAATTAAAAACGCTTTCCAACACTATGTAACAGCATCGGTTGTCAATGAAATATTAAAAAATCCCGAAAAGCTAAACCTGCATGGCGAAGAACGCGAACTTACAATTTTCTTTTCTGACATCGAAGGATTCACAACAATGGCCGAAGGTATGTCGCCGCTCGAAGTAGTGAGCCTTTTAAATGAATATCTCACAGAAATGACAGATATAATATTCAAATATGACGGTCTTCTCGATAAATACGAAGGCGACGCAATAATGGCAATTTTCGGCGCACCGATAGATCAGCGTGATCATGCAATCCGATCTTGTAAATGTGCATTAGAGAACCAAAAAGCCTTAGCAAAGTTAAGAGAGCGATGGAAAGCCGAAAACAAGCCTATGTTAAGAGCTCGAATCGGTATAAATACCGGCCTCGTCGTAGTCGGGAACATGGGATCTAAAATGAGGTTCGATTACACCGTTATCGGCGACAATGTAAATCTTGCCGCCAGACTTGAAACGGCAAATAAAATATTTAACACCGAAATCCTCGTAAGCGAAACAACAGCTAATTTGGCTTCCGAAAAAATTATTTCAAGATGCGTAGCCTGCCTTAAAGCAGCCGGAAAAACCAATCTGATAAACGTTTATGAAGTTCTGGCAGACGTAGATGATCCCGACAAAGAATTTATCAAAAAAGCTATTCAGGCTAAAGAATCATATGAAAACGCTCTCTTAAAAGTTGCCGATCGTGATTTCGAAGGCGCAGAAAGCGTCTTGGCAGAATATCTTAAAAATAACCCCGATGACAAACCCGCAAATGCTTTGTACAGCAAGACCAAGAGTTACAAAGTAGTTCCCCCGCCCGTGGGCCTTGAAACAGTTATCACACAAGATGTAAAATAAATCAGAAACAAAAAAAACCGTTCAGTGAACGGTTTTTTTTAATTCAAACTCTTTAATGGGCAGGTTCTGATGTTCGTATCTTATCTATTGCACGGTTAAACACACGATCAACATCGGTAGATATCTCAATACACTCTGTTTCATTGCAAATCCACATGTTTATACCTTGTAGCTCACCTAAATACAAAACCGTATCTTCCTTTTCAGATTTAATTCTGATCTTTTTACATTTACTTTTGTTCTCAAGTTTACGCGACGCAAGGTCTTTTAGCTCATCATAGCGCTTAACCTCTGCTCTTGAAAGCCCGGTAAAGAGATCTTTTAAGGTGTCATTTTCTATTTTTGAATCGTTATACAGCCAATTTCCGTCTGATTTTGTAACCTGAACCGTTCCCGATGCGTCTGTTAATTCAACCAGGGTCGCTTCACTCAAAGGCAAAACAGGAATAAATTTTTCTCTGAAATCATTTGTATTATAACGCAAAGCACTGATTTCCATTGTCGAAACACCATGAACCGACTCATCGTCAACAGTTACAAATGTTTCTGTACCCGACATTGTACCGGCCTTTACAAAGCGTTTAACACCATTTTTATCAGTCAGTTCAATGCGTAAAGTCGGTTTATTTAATTCGTATATTTCTAAATCATCGGCACGGTCTTCAATAAAACGATTAATACTCAAACCTTCGATTTTCGAAATCAGATCTGCAATTAAAACGTTATTGGCATTGTATGAGAAGGGTTTAACCATTTTCCATTCGGTTGAATTTGATGAAGAATTTTCAAGCTCAACTTTATCATCGCCATTTTCATAAGAAATTTTGGCAATATCAGTAAATGACTCGGCAAAAAATCGCTTATCCCGCAAATTTTCAAGCTTTTTGTCAAAGCTTCCCTTGATGTAACCCGCAACTAAATAAACTTTGTTCTCGCCTTTTTTTGTTAAATAATAAGAGCCCCCAACCTCGCTTTTGCTGCCTATACTCAGTTCAATATCGCCCTTTACGCCGCTGATAATAACTTTTGTCGATGAGGCATTTATACCATACTGCTCAAAGTCGGCTGAATTCTCGGAAACAACCATTTCAGATTTCAACTCGACAAGATGTCGTAAAACACCTTCTGCCTCGCTTTTGTCAGCTCTGTATGACGAAGGCGCGGCTATCATTGGGGCTTTGTCTTTTTCAAATATCAGCTTAAGATTTTTGTCTTCATTCCCTAACCAAGTAATTGATTGAACCGCGTCTTGACTCAGATCAACAATTTGAACGGGTTTTTGAGCCCCGGGCAATAAAATCTCTTCTGTTTCAAAATAATTGGCATAAATCACAAGTATTACAAGAATGATAAATGCCACAACCGTGGGCATAAATCTTTTTTTCATCTCAAACTCTCCTTCTTACCATGTATACAATACCGCCAAATAACACCACAAATAAAGGAGCGCCAAAAACGCATACCGTAAATACAATGTTTGAACTTTCAGGCTTGAAGTCTATTTGCGGAATTTCCAAAATGCGTGGCCGTACTGAAACCATCTCTGTCTGCCCCGCCGCCCAGTTAATCGAATTAATTATTAAATCTCTGTTAGCAAGCTGCTTAATCAATGAATTACTGAAAAAGTCAGAATCAGAAAAGAAAACTGCCTTTGAACCCGAAGCGACTGCGTAGTTACGTTCCACCGCAACACCAAGAGTAACCGGCCCACGTACGTCTACCCCTTCCCTAAAATTCTTTAAATCGGCTACTTGAATCTGACCATTATTAGCAGCGTTACGTTTTCCCCATGACCTATCATCGCTTGTTACAAGCACAGAAGCTCGTGTACCGGTCTTTTCTTCTGCTGAAATGGTGCGCGCCAAATACATCAAATTGGTTAGTTTTTTTTCTTTTAACGGCTTAGTAATCGCGTGATCTGCAAGCTCGGGTGCAACTACACCGGGCTGACCTATTTGTAGCCCACGATTATCAACTGTTAAGTCTGAATTAAACAGAACAGCATAATTATCTAACGCAAAATTCTCTAAATTTGGCAAAGAGTACCCGTAATCAAGAGCCATCAATAAATTTTTGTCTTTCTGATCCAGAAATTCTTTTATTTTTTTAATTTCACTCTCTAGATAGTCTTGTTGAGGGTTAGCTATAACAAGAACAGAAACTTTTGAATCAATTATGTCACTTAAATTGGTTTCGGTAACCTCAAAATTCTCTGAAACCAAAAACTCGTTCAAAAGACCTAAATCTCTTCCCTGAAAACCGGTTATGGAACCTTCGCCATGCCCGGAAACAAAACTGATAACTCTTTTAACACCGCTCGTTACATTAACAATTGCTGAAGTGAGAGCCTGTTCCCCGGTGAATTTTGGCTTGTCGTTTGGGTTGCGATTATAGGGATTCGGCGAATAAAACAAGTCGCTGACACTGATATCAACACGATTAGTATCGCATTGAACAACAATTTGCCCGACTTCCTTGATATTCATCGCCCTGGTGGTTAAGGGGTCTCTTACGGGATCTACAATTGTATAGCTGAAACGGTCGCTGTGCCTTTTATACTCTTTTAACAAATCTTCAACCGCAGTGCCCTCTGCTATTCCTTGCGGGTAAAATGCAGTCACCTTGACACTTTTTTCAAGTTCGCGCGCAACCTTTATGGTTTGCTCAGAAAGAGAAAACATCTGATTATAAGTGAAATCATAACGGAAATTTCGCCTGTAACCAATGTAAGATAGGACAACGCCTATACCCACTATTGTCAAAACCAAAAAGATGTCGTTAACCCAAAGAACTGTCTTACGACTAAAAAACACTTCTTTCAAAACTGCAGGACGCAAAATCATTGAGCTGATTATAAAAATGATTCCCAATCCGAGAGTGTAAAGAGCAACATTTACATTGCTCGGAAAATTCAAATATATCAGCCCCGCAGCAATAAAACACGTAAAAGCTATTAGTATACCTATATAAGGCAAAATCGAAATTTTCATCTTTCGTTTGTCGTTCATTTAAATTACCTCCATCTGTCTGATTCAAGGGCCCTGGTTGCCAAAAACAACCAGGTAAGGGTGAATACTGCGAAAAACACAACATTACCCGAATCTAATATGCCTCTTAAAAATTCAGAGTATCTGTCAAACACCGATAAATTGCTTATCATTTGCCCAAATGCATTTTCAAATGCGTGCTTGGCCCAACCGAATATCCAAAATAAAACGAGACTTCCAAAACTGATCATAGCCGCGATTATCTGGTTCTCGGTTAATGTGCTGGCAAAAACTCCGACAGAAATGAAAGCGCCGCCCAATAACAATAATCCGATGTATCCACTAATTATGGGGCCCCAATCTAAATTCGGAGCGTAATACCACATAATAAGAGGGTATTGAAGAGTCAAGGCAATCAATACTGCGTATAAAACAAAACAAGCTAAAAATTTGCCTAATATAATCTCTGCGGGAGAAATAGGCGAAGTAAGTAACAACTCAATAGTGCGAGATTTTTTTTCTTCACTTATTAGCCGCATTGTTAAAACCGGAGATGCCAAAAGCAATATAAATGCCGCATTGTAAAGCATTGGCTCTAAGGTTGCCATTTTACTCGTAGCTAAAACTATCCAGAACAAATACCCTACTATGGTCATGAACGCTGCAAACACGATGTAAGCAATCGGTGAGAAAAAAAACGATTGCAATTCTCTTTTCATTATTGCTAAAACTTTCATGCGTTTTCTTTCCTTTCTTCTCCGAGAGTGATTTTCAAGAAAACGTCTTCCAAAGTTGCTTTTATCGGAGTTATTTCTCTGAAAACACAGTTTTCCTTTGTTAAAACTTTAAACAAATCATCAAAATCTTCAGATCTGTTTAAACGAAGTTTGAATTCCGAAGCGTCGCCTTGAATTAAATCATTTATCTGTGCATCGGGGGCTTTATTTACTATGGTTTGCCAATCAAAGTTATCAGGCGCCTTTAAAACTATTTTCCATGCCGGACGTCCTGTTGCGTTCTTTTCAAGATTCTGAACAGAATCAACTGCGGCAATCTCGCCCTCGTTAATTATAACAACTCTCCCGCAGGTCATACTTACTTCGGGCAGAATATGGGTAGAAAGAATAATGGTATGATCCTGAGCCAAATCTTTAACAAGATTTCGTATTTCTATTATCTGATTAGGGTCTAAACCAACCGTCGGCTCATCTAATATCAATACTTCCGGGTTATGCAAAAGAGCTTGAGCTAATCCGACACGTTGCCTGTACCCTTTTGATAAAGTGTTTATAACCCTGCCTTTGTAAGCGTCAAGACCAATTCTTTCACATACATAACCGATCCTCTGCTTCCGAACAGACTTCGGAAGCTCTCTGATTTCTCCGACAAAATTTAAATATGAATTTACGCTCATTTCCGGGTAAAGGGGTGGCGTTTCGGGTAAGTAACCCAACCTGCGCCGAACTTCTACAGAGTCTTCGAAGATATCAAAGCCTGCAACAGAAGCTTTTCCGGATGAAGCAGGCAAAAAACAAGTTAGAATGCGCATTGCAGTAGTTTTCCCCGCTCCGTTAGGTCCGAGTAGACCAAGAATTTCACCCTTTTCGACTTTCAGATTAAAATTGTTTAAAGCTCTGAAATTGTCGTAATATTTGGTTATATTCTGCATTTCAATCACAATATGCAGTCCTCCTTATAATAACGTGCCTCTATTGACACGAATGTAAAAAAAAAGTTCCAAAATTTTTATTCTATTTACTTCTTCTTTTTAAATCCCAGAGTTTTATATACTTCACGAATACATAAAACGTTGAAATAACTGACCAAATAAACCCTCGAATTCCGTCTAAAAATCCTCTTTTTAAAATATACCTTTTTAAAAATTCAAACGGAAGTCTCAAAACAGTCATAGTCAAACTAAATCGTTTTTTCTTGTTAAAAAGATCAGCGGCCGCCAAAGTTGTATATTTATTGAATTTTTCAAAATAAACTTCTAAATTATTATAAGAAAAATGCATCATCGGATGAGTCAAATATTTTGTCGTGCCCTCAATTTCCAATGATTCGTGCACTAATACATTTTTGTAGCTCGCCGTACCGACCCGAACCAAACGCAATATATACTCCTTGTCCAAGCCGCTGTAATCCATGCGGCCACCTAAAAAATAATTGATCCGCAATAAATAATAGCCGTTAGCTTCAGCCTCGTCACTAATTGCCGAAATCTCTTCAGCTAATTCTTTTGTCAGCGATTCATCAGCATCGAGACTTAATGCCCATTTACCGGTGCACTTAGACAAAGCAAAATTCTTTTGCTCTGCAAATCCGGTAAACTCTCGCTGATAAACCTTTGCTCCTAATGATTTGGCAGTCTCAACCGTGTTGTCTGTAGAATCAGAATCAACCACTATAATTTCCGAGACGATTCCGGCTGCACTTTCAATACATTTTTTTATTTTGTCGCCTTCGTTTTTGGTAATTATAAAAAGACTGATGTCCTTCATTTTACAGTTTTCCTTTCGAGTAAGCTGCGGTATGTCTTCTCCATGTCTTGAGCAAATCTTTTTAAAGAAAATACTTGCTCTGCTCTGTGACGGGAACTTTGCCCCATTAACTGTCTCATCGCGTTGTTTTGAACTAACTTTAATATAGCCTCGGCTAATGCTTTCGAATTACTGTGCGGAACAACAAAACCTGTCACCTTATCAACAATGACTTCGGGAATAACACCAACCGATGTGCCGACAACGGGCTTTCCTGATGCCATATATTCTAATCCGGCTCTGGTATTGGCTTCTGAACCTATCGAAGATATTAAACCGATATCAATGTCTGCTATAACTTTTTCTATATCATTTCGCCTGCCGACACATATCAACTTGTCAGCTACGTTATATTCTTTTGCCAAATCTTTTAACCAATCAAAACTAAGTTCTGATTCATAACCGATACAGGCTAATTTAACTCTCTTGTTAATTTTGCAAACTTCTGAAAAAGCCTCTATTAAGAATTTATGCCCCTTAACAGGGGACAAACGAGCTACCAAACCCAGTAAAATTTCATCATTCTTTACCCCTACTTCTGTGCGAAATGTTGAATTTAAACGGTTTTGAGGATTAAACAAATTCGTATCGACTCCCCCATAAACAACGTCTATCTTTTCATTAGGGTAATCTAAAACATCATGACAATTTTTTTTATGCAAATTTGAACCTGCAATAATATGATCAACCCAATGATGATGCACATATCTATTTACAAAATGCCCTTTTGGTGCATCTATATCAGTTCTTATTCGTGCAACGATTGCATCGGGAGAAACATATTTGGCTACCAACCCCGGCATCCAGGCTCCTTCGTTTATGTGTGCAGAAATAATATCGGGCTTAAACTCTTTGAAAAGCGACTTTAACAACTTAAAGGCCTGTAAAAATTTTCGGGGGTTTCTGTGATTTAATCGCAATTTGTTGTTGACGGGAATATTATATTCTATCGCTTTATCAAAAGGAATGCCGGGCTCTGTTACCAACAACACTTCGTGCCCCATCGCCAACAGCTCCTTTGAGGCTAAAATGCAGTAATTTGAAGCGGCGCTCCAATTAGGTGAATTAAGTATCTGTATAATCTTCATCTGTCTGAAATCCTTAATATTTGCTTTTCATTTAAAATAAAAATGGTATCTATTTTGCAGATAATCTTAAAAAAATCAACACACTATACAATAAATATAGTTCTATTGCAAAACACATTATTAGTTTTTAAGTTTTTGTTCAAAATATGGCAAAACTAAAGGGCTTGACTTTGAACTTAAAAGCAAATAAAATCCAACAACATAATCAGCGGGGTAAACAAATTGAATCTTTTCAGAAATTTTTCAATCAAAACAAGGCTTTTAGTAGCGTTTTTATTGTCGGTTGCCTTTCCGATTACGGTGTACACTTACATAGTTTTATCTAAAGTTGAAGTTGGTTTACATACCATTATTTTTTTGGGAATTGTCTCAATATTGATTGCGATTATGTCCGCGATTCTCGTCTCAACGTCTGTCATTGCGCCAATATTTTTAATTATTAATGCCCTGCAAACATTTCAGACAAAAAAATCTGCCGCCGTATTACGCGACAACGGAGACGATGAAATCGCCGAAGTTAGTGCCGAGTTAAACAGAATTTTCGCTGACTGGAACCGCGAAATAGTCAGTTTAGGCAAAAAGCAATTTCTGCAAGAAAAGGAATGCGAAAAAAGTCAATATCAAATCTCTTTAGCCGAGCAACAACTGATTCAAACAAGATCTCTGCTAACTGCGGCAAGACTCTTAAACACAACGTTTGATTTTCAAACAAACTTAAAAACAATCCTCGACGAAGCGGTAAGATCCTTGAATGTACAGTGGGCTTCAATTCTTTTAATAAATCGTGAAAAAAATGAAATGACCGTTGCCTGCGTAAGAGGCATGGAACAAAGCCTCCTCGACACCCTTGAAGAAGACGATTATCCCTCGGTTAGGCTTAAACCTCACGAAGGGTTGGCCGGATTTGTAATTAAAGAGGGTTTACCTTTAATAGCCAATAAAGGCTGCAAAGACCCTCGCTTTAAACATTTTAACGAATTTAAAGACAAAGACAATAAAATTGCCGGGCTCCTGTGCGCACCAATTAGCGATTCTGAAGGCAACGTGTTAGGCGTCATGAATTTTGTAAACAGAATTGTACCGCCCGTATTCAGGAATGAAGACTTAGCGTATGTAAGCGACTTGTGCCTGCTAGCGTCCCTCGTAATCGAAAGAAACAGAATGTACACCAACCTCTTCACAGATATCGACACCGGGTTAACTGCTCACAATGTCTGGAAAGGTTATCTATCGGAAGAAAGCGCCAGATCAATCAGATATGCGCAAAATCTGACGCTGGTCGTTTTTGAAATTGATAATTTTAAAAATATCGCCGCAGAAACAAACAATGATTTTATTGACAACATTCTTAAAAATTGCGGTAAAAGTTTGAGCACACTGCTTCGAGAAACAGATAAGGCTTCTTCGGTTCAAGAAAGATTCTTTTGCATGCTTCCCAATACCGAAATCTCCGGAGGCGTATTCTTCGCAGGCAGAGTAAAAGAACTGATTGAAGCAGAAACTCATACCTTTTCGGGAAAAAAATATGAATTGACTCTATCTGCCGGAATTGCTTGCTACCCCATGAATGTTAACGAGCCAAACCTACTTTTGAAAGCTTCACTGAAAGCTTTAAGCAAAGCTAAAGAGCAAGGCGGCAACAAAGCCGCGTTGTATACTCGAGAAAAATAAATCGACGAAACTTATATATAATGAGGTTTTTATGACGAACAAGAAATCGTTTTACATCACAACTCCGCTCTATTATGCAAATGACGAGCTGCACATCGGACACGCTTTTTCAACTCTCGCAGCTGATATAGCGGCAAGATACAACCGTTCTTGCGATAATAAAGTGCATTTTTTAACCGGTTCGGACGAACATGGACAAAAAGTTGAACAAGCCGCAAAAGCCAAAGGCCTTACCCCCTTAGCTCACACAGACGCCCTTGTAGAGAAATTCAAATCACTCTGGAAAACCTTGGACATAACATATGACGATTTTATAAGAACAACTGAAGAAAGACACACAAAGGTCGTCAAATACGCCCTGACAAAACTTTACGAAAAAGGCGACATTTACGAAGCCGAATACAAAGGGTGGTATTGTACCCCTTGCGAAAGATTTTGGACAGAAAAAGAGGTTCCTGAAAAACTTTGCCCCGACTGCAAGCGCTCAGTACAAGAAATCACAGAAAAAAACTATTTTTTCAAAATGTCTGTTTATCAAAACAAACTTATTGAACACATAAACAATAACCCCGGTTTTATCAGACCCGAAAACAGAAAAAATGAAGTGCTGGGATTTTTGAAGCAACCTCTTGGCGACTTGTGCATAAGCAGACCAAAATCAAGATTGAGCTGGGGAATAGACTTACCTTTTGACGAAAATTATGTTACTTACGTGTGGTTCGATGCTCTGACTAATTACATTTCAGCGATCGGATATCCGTTTGATCTCGATAAATTTAATCAAACCTGGCCGGCATCTTGCCATATTATCGGAAAAGATATTCTTACAACTCACGCTGTTTATTGGAGCACAATGCTCTTAGCACTTGATTTAACGCTCCCCGAATGCATTTTCGCACACGGTTGGTGGGTTACCGGTGAAGGTAAGATGTCCAAATCTGTAGGTAACGTGATTAACCCAAGACAACTCGTTGCAGACTACGGATTAGACCCATTTAGATTCTATCTTTTCAGAGAAATGGTCTTCGGGCAAGACGCAACCTACACCAAAGAAAACTTTATTATGCGCTACAATGCCGATTTGGCAAATGATTACGGCAATTTGTGCAACCGAATGTTGCCTCTTTTAATCAAAAACAGAGACGGTGTTTTTAATAAAACCGACGCAAATTTACCCGAAACGAAAGAAATAATTAAACTGGCTGCTGAAGTTAAAGAAGGTTATGTAAAAGCTATGGACAACTTCTTGTTCCACGAAGGCTTGGCAAAAATCTGGAGTTTGGTGCAGAGATTAAATAAATACGTCGACGAAACAGCGCCCTGGAAACTTGCAAAAGAACAAAATTTTGCTCTTCTCGATGAAGTCTTTTATACCATAGGCGAAGGTATAAGATTTTGCACTGTTCTTGTTGAACCGTTCATGCCGCACATGGCACCCGAATTTTTGAAACAAATCGGTTGCGACGGTAAAAACTATTCCATAGCCTCGTTAGAATGGGGTCAGCTAACCGACAAATCCAAATGCACCGAGCCTAAACCCTTATTCCCAAGACTCGAAACCGAAAGAATACAGAATTTGAAGAAAAGCAAAGCTGAGCCCGTCGTAAAACCGGTTGAACCTCAAACTGAGATTGAAGGCATTATTACCTTTGATGATTTTATGAAAACACAACTTTGTGTAGCCAAAATTCTGACTGCCGAAAAAGTAGAAAACGCCGATAAATTGCTTAAATTAACTGTTGATACGGGCGACGCGACTAACACACTTGTGGCCGGAATCGCAAGTTACTATAAACCCGAAGAAATTATCGGAATGCAAGTTCTTATGGTTAAAAATCTTAAACCTGCTAAAATCAGAGGGATTCTCTCTCATGGAATGATACTCGCAGCTGAAACCCCCGAAGGCGGACTCGCTTTAATGACGCCGAATAAACCCGCTAAAACAGGTGTCAGAGTAAAATGAACCCTATGAGCTTTATTGATGTACACTCGCACTTACAAGACGAAAAGTTTGTAAACGATATTGATACCTGTGTTGAAAACGCAAAAAATGCAGGCGTTAACAGAATAATTAACGCCGCAAGCAATATCGAAGAGTCAGTGCAAATACAAAAGATTGCTGAAAAATATGATGAATGCTACGCTATGGCCGGAATACATCCTCATAATGCTTCTGAATTTGACCAAGCCGGTATTTCAACCTTAAAGCAGCTTTTAAACAAACCAAAAGTATTGGGAATCGGCGAAATAGGCTTAGATTTTCATTATGATTTTTCTGAGCGAGATGTTCAGATTGAAGTATTTAAAAAGCTGTGGGCACTCGGAGCGGAGCTTAAATTGCCCGTAGTAGTTCATATAAGAGAAGCATATAAAGCATTTTTCGACAGTATTGAAAATATGCCGGCCCCTCCAAAAGTATTGTTGCACTGCTTTTCGGGAAGCTTAGAAACAGCAAAACAAGCAGAAAAATTAGGATATAATTTTTCTATTGGCGGGGTTTTAACGTTTCCGAACAGTAAAAAAACAGCAGAGGTATTTTCTTATTTGCCCCTAGAAAGAATTCACCTTGAAACTGACTGCCCTTACCTTTCACCCCAAGGAAAAAGAGGGAAAAGAAACGAACCGGCCAACTTGCCCATAATCGCCGAATATTTGGCAAAGCTACGGGGAATCAGTTTAGAGGAATTGGCTCAAAAACTTTCTGGCAACGCTAAAGCATTTTTCGGAGATAAATTAAAATAAATGGAAACTCAAAGAATTGAATACTCCCGTTCAACGATGACAGAAATTATAATTGGCAACGGAATTTTAAAAGAATTCTCTGCGCGATTGTCACGTTTAACAAGTGCAAGACGTTGTGCCGTCATTACAAACGAAACTGTCGCAAAATGGTATCTTGAACCCTTAAAAGAAGAACTTGCAAACAGAGGTTTTTCGGCACTAGAAATAATCATACCCGACGGCGAAAAATATAAAAATTTTGAAACTGTTATTTCTGTTTTATCTGAACTTTCTAAAAATCAAATCGACCGTGACTGCGTAATACTTGGCTTAGGCGGCGGTGTGATTTGCGACATAACAGGTTTTGCGGCATCAATTTATAAACGCGGAATCACCCTGGCACTTGTGCCAACTTCTTTATTGGCGATGGTTGATGCTTCTTTTGGCGGCAAAAACGGCGTTAATACGTCCGAAGGTAAAAATCTTGCGGGTACATTCTATCAGCCGGCTTTAACTTGCGTAGATGTGTCTTTTTTATTGTCGCTCCCGCTTTCACAACTTTCTTACGGCGTGGTAGAATGTATAAAACACGGCCTAATAGGAGATTCTGCTTATTACAAGTTTTTATGTAATAATATCTCTGAAATTCGCGCAAGACAACTTGACATCCTTCAACGTGTTGTGAGACGCTCAGTGTATATTAAAAAGAGCTTCATTAGCAAAGATGAACTGGACAAAGGAGTCAGAGCCCATTTAAATTTTGGTCATACCTTTGGACACGCTCTTGAATCTGCAGGCGGCTATATAAGATTAAATCACTGCGAAGCCGTAGGACTCGGAATGCTTATGGCCATCAAAACCTCTGCCCTCCTGGGAATTCTCAAAGAAGATTACAGCGAACAACTTAAAATTGTACTGCGAGAACTGGAATTACCTATTTCCCTGCCAACCGAAATTTCCGTGAATTCGATTCTTGCTTACATAGCACAAGACAAAAAAAGAAATGAAAAAGGGCTCGCTTTTGTATTGCCGGTATCGCCGGGGAAAACCCTTATACAACACATTAAATCCGATGACTTGGAAAAAATCGTAACAATCGCAACTCAAATATAAACTCTTTAAATATAAGATAAGGACTAACCAATGAATCCCACAACAACCATTTCTAATCGTTTTTCTGTTAATGCACAGAAAGTGTTGAACAAAAGATATTTAACCCGAGGCGAAGACGGAAAACCAATTGAAACAATCGAAGGACTTTTTCGGCGTGTGGCATCTGCAATAGCTGCTGCTGAAAACTCTTATCCAAACAGTAAATACAATGCAGAAGAACTTGAGCCATTATTTTACAAAATAATGACCGATCTTGATTTTTTGCCAAACAGCCCCACCCTTATGAATGCCGGAAAAAAACTAGGACAACTGTCTGCTTGTTTTGTTTTACCCGTTGATGACTCTATGGAGGGTATTTTTGACGCTGTCAAAAATGCGGCAATAATTCATAAATCAGGTGGAGGCACAGGATTCAGCTTTTCAAGATTAAGACCGGCTAATGACTTGGTATCTTCTACAAAAGGCGTCAGCTCAGGCCCTATTTCTTTTATGAAGGTCTTTAACATTGCGACTGAAACAATTAAGCAGGGGGGCACAAGACGCGGTGCAAATATGGGGATTCTGCGTGTGGATCATCCGGATATTCTTGAATTTATAACAGCAAAAGAAAATAACGATGAGCTTACAAACTTTAATTTGTCTGTGGCAATAACCGATAAATTTATGGAAGCTCTTGAGCATGATGCAGAATATGACCTTGTGAACCCCAGATCAGGAGAAACCGTAGGCTCGTTAAAAGCGTCAAAAGTTTTCTTTATGATAATTGAACGTGCTTGGAGAAACGGTGAACCCGGCATAGTGTTCATTGACAGAATCAATCGATTCCAACCAACACCGGCAATCGGAAAAATTGAGTCCACAAATCCCTGCGGCGAACAACCTCTTTTACCCTACGAAGCTTGTAATCTCGGCTCAATAAATCTGGCTAATTTTATCATTGAAAAGAAAAACAAGACCGTTATTGATTTCGACAGACTGAAAGAATGCATAAATATTTCGGTAAGATTCTTAGACAACGTTATAGATGTAAATAAATACCCTATCCCCGAAATTGATAAAATGACAAGAGCCAACAGAAAAATCGGTCTGGGAGTAATGGGCTGGGCAGATCTTTTGATAAAAATGGGAGTTCCTTACGACTCAGAAAAAGCAATCGAATTAGCTGATCAAGTTATGGGCTTTGTTAAGCGCGAATCTTGGTCTGCATCACAAGAACTGGCCAATGAACGCGGTGCTTTCCCTAATTACGATAAATCTATTTTTGCCGAAAAAAGAATTCAACCACTCAGAAATGCAACCGTTACGACAATAGCTCCCACAGGAACAATAAGTCTGATTGCAGGATGTTCATCAGGAATAGAACCTCTTTTTGCAATTGCATACGAAAAACATGTAATGGACAACGATAAACTTCTTGAAGTTCATAACGATTTTGTTAAAGTAGCCAGAGATAATAATTTTTATTCTAAAGAACTCATGGAAAGAGTTGCCCATCAAGGAAACTTGAACGGAATATCCGAAATTCCGGAACATATTGCCCGCATCTTTGTAACCAGCCACAATATATCTCCCGAATGGCATATTCGTATGCAGGCCGCTTTCCAAAAACACACAGACAATGCCGTAAGCAAAACTGTAAACTTCCCCTTCGATGCGACCAAGAAAGACATTGAAACAGTTTTCAGACTCGCGCATCAGCTTGAATGCAAGGGAGTAACGGTATACAGAGACGGATCGCGCGACGCGCAAGTGCTTAATGTCGCCGGGACTAAAAAAGCAGACAGAATAAAGGATTCCTCTCCGATGCTATTAGCAAGGTCCAGACCCGAAAGAACTTTTGGGGTAACCGAAAGAGCAAAAATAGGCTGCGGAAATCTTTACGTTACAGTCAACAGCGACGAAAAAGGGATATGCGAAGTATTCACGAGCCTTGGCAGAAACGGCGGCTGTCCATCGCAATCAGAAGCAACTGCAAGACTTATTTCAATGGCATTGCGTGCGGGAATTGATGTACAAGAAATCATTGACCAACTTAAGGGAATCAGGTGCATGTCAACGCTAAAAAGAGAAGGAACAATGGCGGGCGGGATGAGAGTTCTCTCTTGCCCTGATGCTATTGGTAAAGCTATTGAACAATACAATTTAACCGCGCAAGGATTCTTTGGAAAGCTAAATGTTACTAAAAGCGAAAACCAAAAAGACCAAAAAAAAGATCTGATGATTGATGTTACTTCACAAGACATGGGGCATTGCCCCGAATGCGGTGAAAAGCTTGAAAACGAAAGCGGTTGCGTAATATGTAAGTATTGCGGATACTCAAAATGCGGATAATTCGCATTTTTTATGAAGATTTTATTTTTGGTGCACTTGACACTATCTTAATAAATCATTAAAATTGTACGAACAGCAAAAGTTTTATGTTGCACATTTTCTTGTCGCGGCAAGGTATAAGGAGTATAAGAGTATGAAATATCCACTAACGCGAATAGGTGCCCTAATGGTATTAGCCCTTTTGTTGGCTATGCCGTTATTTGCACGTGATGCTTCGCTAATGCAAGTAACTTTCTTAGATGTACACCAAGGAGACTGCGTAATAATTCGCACTGCTCAAAAAACGATTATGATTGATGCGGGTGACGATAATCGAAACGCGGCTCAGGCTTATATTATACCCTATCTCAAAAAAGAGGGAATCAAACACATCGACCAGGCTGTCATATCACATCCTCACAGAGACCATTTCGGTGGCTTCATCGAGCTGATCAAACATTTTTCTTTTGGAGAGTTTGTGTATTCAAACGATACCAACGTCTCTTCTGAAAGCGGCACTAGCGGTAATGATGCCATATATTACACACAGATGCTCGACCTGATTAAGCAGAAAAATATAAACTACAGACGTTTGAAAGTCGGCGAAATGCTAGACTGGGGAACAGGGATCAAATCAGAAGTACTCTTCACTGATGACGGTTCTTTCGGTGATATCGGCAAAAATGCTAACGATACGTCAATTATAATTAAAGCCACCGCCGGAAAAATAAGCTACCTGTTTACAGGTGACGCCGAAAAAAAAGCAGAATCAATTGCAATTGAACGAGCCGGAAAAAAGCTTTCAAGTACCGTTCTTAAATCGGGTCATCACGGAAGCAAAACATCTTCAAATCACGCTTTCATGGACATGGTTCAGCCCAAATACGGTGTTATCTCTGCCGGCAAGGGCAATTCCTTTGGACATCCTACACAAACAGTTCTTGATATTTATGATTATTACAAAATGTCAGTATTCAGAACCGATACCGATGGCACAATCGAATCCTACACCGATGGGCAAAACGTAACTTTTGTTACAAATAATACGCCCATAAAGATTACTGCTGCTCCTAAAATTATATCTATTACACCTAATTCAGCAACTCTGCAATGGACAACAAACCGCGCCGCCACTTCAAAAGTTGAATACGGTCTGGGAACAACAAAGGTTATCAATAAAAAGAAAGCCTTTGATCATACAGTAAAAGTTCACACCGTTACACTTACCGGTCTTAAACCCAACACTCAATACAATTTTATCGCCATATCGACAGACCCCCGCGAGAGCGAAAAATTTGCCAAAGCAGAAGGAACTTTCAGAACCCCCGTAGGCGATGGCGTACCTCTCCCTAAAATACTTACCATGAACACAGATGTAGATCAAACCTACATGAAAACACCGTTTAAGGTGATTGTTCCGGTAAAAAATGCTGCAACCAAACCATCTGATGTAACAACAGTCGAAATTTATCATTCGGCAATAGACTCTTCAAACCTTATTGATAAATACAGCTTCGGTAAAATTGGAGCCGGAGAAACCATGCAGGTTTCTGTTCCGACTCAAATAGATTGGCTTGGAGTTGTTGAAATTATTGCCATATTGAAACAAGGCAACACTATAATTGACACAGCTTCTTTAAACTTAGATCTTAAGCCCAAAACAATCATTGTAGACTGTGCACACGGGAACAAAGATTATTTTACAGGAAAATTCGCAGGAATGAAAATGGATCTATTTCAAAATTTGGGCTACCAAATGAAGAGCATATCCAAACCGTTTACGGCGACTTCTTTCGAAGATGCCTTTGCGATACTAATTCCTTCGCCGTCCAAAGATTATACAGCAACTGAAATTAACGCACTTAAAAAATACTCGGCAAACGGCGGAGCAATCATGCTTTTCTCTTGCTCAGACTACAGAAACTTGTCGAACCCCTTGTTTTTGAATAAGATTCTTAAAGCAACAGGAGCCAAAATCAGATTTAACGATGACCAAATCTGTGACCCCGATAATAACATCGGCCCCCCCTGGAGATTCTTTGTAACTAATTTCCCCTCTCCCGCAATCACCGCCAAAAACATGAAAAAATTGCTCGTAAACAGTGCGTCAACTTTGCTAGACGATAAAAATAAACCTCTTAAAGGCTCGGCAAATGTTTTCCTGCTTGCTACCGGCGATGAAAACACTTATTCAATCGAATCCGACGGGAAAAATGATGCACCGTTCTTGTATGCAACATCTACAACATCTATTCCTGCGCCACTCGCTGCCGCACAAGATTTAGGCAACGGAAGAATAGCAGCAATAGGCGAATCTTTTTATACAGACAGCTATTACCAAAATCCTGCAGGGTTAAGCACAATAGAGTTCAATCGAAATATTATAGCTTGGCTTACTGCAGCTAAAAACAGATCTATTGGTTCTATCGTAAGATCAATTGCAGAACTTGATTCTGAACAGGATCCCGAAATTAAAGCCGACAGATATCAAGCCCTCTCTGACAGCCTCTTAAAAAGAATCAGAAATGAAGTAACAAGAAACACCGCCGTTTTCTACGACGTTAATGAAGAAGTCAGCAATTATTCAGGTGATACTATTGACGCTCTTAAACGACAACTCAATGACGTTTATAGATTTGAGCGTCTTCACGATGATGATGATTACTGATTAGTTGACACAAATTTCTCTGTAACGGCGGGTTTAAAGCCCGCCGTTATTCTTATTAAGGTGAATATGCTTATCTACGATTTTCCCGACATTGAAAATATTGACTCAGACGGCCTAATCTGTATTTCAAATGAAATAAACCCACAAATGGTTTTACAAGCATACATAAAAGGAATATTCCCTTGGTCAGCATCTCCTGTTACTTGGTGGTCCCCTGATCCGAGAGCTATTTTCTTTCCAAAAGAGTTTAAACTTAATAAGAGAATGGCAAGGGCCTTTAAAAATTCCGATCTTAATTACTCTTTTGACAAAGCATTTGAGCAAGTAATAAAACAGTGCGCGCAACCCCGCGCCAACGAAGATAGTTGGATATCGCCCGAGTTTATTGATGTGTATACAAGTTTACATAACTTAGGGTTTGCCCACTCTGTCGAAGCATGGCATAAAGATGAACTATGCGGCGGAATATACGGTATCGCTATTGGTGGATTTTTTGCAGGAGAATCAATGTTTAGTAAAACCACTAATGCCTCAACTTTTTGCCTTGCGGTTTTAATGAAATTTTTGAACAAAAATGAATTTTCATTGTTTGACACTCAAGTTATAAATCCTCACACAAAAATGCTCGGTGCAAAGGAAATTCCTCGTAAGGAATATCTTAAATTATTAAATGAAGCTATTAATAAGACTCCATAATTAAATGAACAATGTTTAAGGATAAAAAAATATATAGAATCCTAAACTAAAAACTGATATACTCTTTGCAAGCAAAATTCATCCGGGTCGGAACTATCAGTGATAAAAATCGAACTTTTAACAAAAAAAAATGTTTTAATTTTATTATTTGTATGCTTTTCAGTAATCAACACACTGTGTTTAGCTGAAACAAATACAAGAATAACAGACATTCGTTTCTGGCAAAGCCCCGAAGAAGCACAGATAGTCTTAGACCTGACAAAACCGCCAAAGGTCACTGAAGTAAATTTAATTAAAGACGGAAGTCTGAATTTTAACATAAAAAATTGTTCTTTCAGGCCGGGAAGACAACGTTACCCTCTTCAAAACCCATTCCTTGAAGTTTTAACAGTTCAAGAAGCAGATAAAGACATGAGTGTTAATGTTAATTTTAAAACCCCTGCCGGAGTACAAGCTAAGACCTATGTCTTACCCGCAAACGAACGAAAAGGAGACAGAATAGTTATTTTCTTACGTGAACCGGCGGCGAAGCAAAAGCAAAAGCGTGATGCCGAGCTTGCAGAGGTTAAGCAGCTAAAATCTGAAAATGTTAAAATTGTTGTAATTGATCCGGGCCACGGCGGTGAAGACCCGGGAACCTCAGGAAACGGAATTGTTGAAAAAAATCATGTAATGGCTATGGGCAAGCTTGTTAAAGCCTATTTTGACAGAGATCCAAGATTTAAAGCCGTATTAACAAGAGACGGAGACTACATTATTCCCCTCGACAGAAGAAGACAAATTGCCGAGCATCTCGGTGCTGATGCATTTGTAAGCTTACATATAAATTATAATCATACTAAAAGCATAAGAGGAACAGAAGTCTATTATGAATCACCTAAAGGAGCCGTAGGAGAAGCAGAAAGACTGGTTGCCGAAATTGAAAATAGAGTAGACTTTGCTGATTCCCAAATACCCTCGCCCATTGATCCGGCGCTAAGCAAAAAAGAACTAATCGAAAAACAGGCTCAAATAATGTATAAAAGCAGATTTTTAGCAGAAAAAACCGAGGCAAAACTTTCTGAGACAATCAAGGGACTGCCCTCCAGAGGAGTAAAAAGAGCCGGTTTTAAGGTATTACATTCGCTTGCTATGCCTTCAATATTGGTTGAGTTTGGTTATGTTTCAAACTCTGCAGACGCTGCTATTCTAAAAAACAATGTTAACCGAAGCAAACTGGCTCAAGGCATATACGCCGGAGTAGCTGATTTTTTACTTAGCGAAATTAAAGATGGTATTGACGAAGATTATATAGCTTATTGTGTTCAAGCAGATGCAAGAAAAGCGGCAGCAGAAAAAGCTGAAAGACTTAGAAAAGAAAAAGCTGCTAAGCAAGCAAAACTAAAAAAAGCAAAAACCAATTCAACCTACAAAGTTAAAGCGGGCGACACACTTTCTAAAATTGCTTCCGTTAAGGGAATTTCGTTAAACTCTCTGCTTAAAGCTAATGCACTGAGTCTAAACTCAGTCATAAAAATCGGACAAGTCTTAAAAATACCCGAAAAATAAGGAAATTGCCGTGAATTTTTTTTCTAATCTGAAAATCAAAACAAGACTTTTTATAACTCTTTTAATCTTGTCTGCTCTGCTTTTAGCACTCACTTTTTTCACATCAAACGAAATTCACTTTGCAGTAAAAAGCCAGGTTCCATTGCAAATCATTGCATCAATCAAAGCTGAAGCAGGCCGTATCGAAGCCTTCTTCGCAGGATATGAAAACGTAGTAACATACCTTTCGGGAATGCCTGCTCTAATTCAATTTTTGTCTTGGATAGACCAAGCCCCGGACAATACCGAAAACATTGAGTTGTGGCGAGAAGTATTGAATGGCCCGGTAGAAAGTATATTAAAAATCCCGGTTGATGAATTCTTTAATCGAGAAGTTGTGGAAGTTGCTTTTTTACGTTATTCTGATGGCAAAACAATGCACAAAGTCCTACCAACTGATCATAAAAACACCGACCTTGAGAATGAAAATTATCTCCCATTTATTAACACAGCAATACGTGAAGGAATGAGCAAAGACACAGTTATAAAAAGTCCTGTGCTGATGCTGAAACTAACCGAAGAATATAAAGAGAGGGTTATCTATCTATATAAACTGATAATGCAAGATAATAAGCGAATCGGGATAGCCGTTATAGGAGTTAACCTCGAACGTATGCTTGAGCCCGTAATTTCAGTTTTGGGTGGGCTTTCAGCTAAAACAACCCTAGTTTCAACAGACCCCCTGCAAGATGGCTTTTATATCGCGCATCCTGAATCTGATTATCTATTAAGCGACAAATATTGCATTTACCAGCATGTTCAAAATATTGAATTACAAGATATTGCAACAAAAATTACTAAAACAAAAAGTGACTTTAATACATACCTCGAAAGAAGGCAGGCAAATATTCTGGTCGCCTCTGTGCCGGTTCGAAATATAAATTGGGTTGTGCTGACAACGGTTGACACCGAAAGCATGATGGGTGCACTTAATAAAGCCCAAACCTTCTCTTTGTTTTTGGTAATTATTGGGCTAATAGCAATGACTATTGCAACAATGTATGTCTTAGGCGGTATTGTTAAGCAAATACAGGGCGTTTCTCAAGGATTAGACGAAATCTCCAAAGGACGCGGAGATTTGACAAAACGGTTGGCCATAATCGGAAAAGACGAATTAACAGAGGTTTCAGACCGATTTAATAAATTTATCGGATATATTCAAAAATTGCTTTTACAGATACAAGACGTTATTGCAAGACTCTCACAAATGGCGGGAAGCATTTCAAGTCTTACAATCCAATCAAATGAATCTATACAAGGAATTTTCGGAAATACACAACGAATTACAAAAGCTTCAAAAGATTCAGCTGTTTCATTAGAATCAACAGCAGCAGCCATTCAAGAAATATCTGCAAATTCGCAGTTAATAGCTAAGCGTGCTAACAGAACTTATGAAGAGTTTGTGCAAAACAGAATTAAAGCCAATCAAGGCATGGAAGCCGTAAGAGAAGCTTCTACAACCATAAAAGAAATTGAACATGCAGTCGGAGATTCTTCCAGAGTTCTGGAAGAACTAAAAGCACAATCTAGGAAAATCGGTAAAATCGTTTTAACAATAACTGCAATAGCACGACAAACGAATCTCTTAGCGTTAAATGCCAGTATTGAAGCAGCAAGAGCCGGAGAACAAGGAAAAGGGTTTGTTGTTGTTGCTTCTAATGTTAAAAAACTTGCTGAACAAAGCGCAAAAGCAGCTGAAGAAATCGGCGCACTAATTAATGAAATTCAAAATAAAACAAATAAAGCCGTCGAAGAAATGAGTATAGGAAAAGAGAAAGTTCAAGAAGGCGTAAAAATCGTCAATCAGGCAGGGGTGTGTCTTGATGAAATAGGAATGTCATCTGAAAGTGTTAACAAACAAGTTCAAGATATTACAAAGTCTTCTGCGGAACAAAGTAAAAATATTGAAGCCATAAGCAATAGTATAGAACATCTTTCAATAACCACCAAAACAACCACCAGAGAAGTTGACAGCGTATTGGCATCTTTAAAATCTCAAAGGGACTCAACCCTTAATATGACAAAAATCACCAAACATTTAAGCATGGTTGCAGACGAAATGAACAGAATGCTGGCGCACTTCGTTCTCGAAGCAAACGAAGTATCGGGGAGCCACGCTCCAAAACTTAAAACCACTGATTCAAACATAAAAATAGCAAATGCGAAGGAAGATAAATAATGCTTGCTCCAAAAACCTTCTCCGGCGGACTGCATCCGCCAACAATTAAAACGACTGCGGATAAACCTATTATAGCACTGCCAATGCCCGACAGAGTTATTTTGCATGTCTCACAGCACAAAGGTGCACCCGCAAAAACGATATTAAAAATTACGGACAAAGTGGCTTGCGGGGACAAAATAGCTGTTGCAGGCGGCTTTGTATCAGCCCCTGTACACGCTTCTATTGCGGGAACAATTATCGGAGCAGGTAATTTCATGCACCCAATGGGCGTTCCGTCTCAAGCAGTTGTAATTGAACGTGACAAAGAGGCGCACATGACCGAGTATAATTACGAGGATGGTCTCGCCCTTTCCCCTGAAGAAATTAAACAAAGAATACAAGAATCCGGCGTAGTAGGACTGGGCGGGGCTACTTTTCCCACTCACGTAAAACTTACAACAAACGATACATCTAAGCTTGACACTGTAATTCTTAACGGAGCCGAATGCGAGCCGGCATTGACAACTGACCACAGAATGATGCTCGAACATCCCGACGAAATTATTAATGGCTTAAGACTTGTAATGAAAGTATTAAACGTTAAAAAGGGAATCATAGCAATCGAAAATAATAAAATGAACGCAATTGAACTTTTTGATAAAAAGCTCGCACAAGATAAAGAAATTGTCGTTCAACCGCTTATTACTAAATACCCCCAAGGCGGAGAAAAACAGCTTGTTGCTGCTTGTTTAAAGCGAGAAATCCCTTCCGGAAAATTGCCTCTTGATGTGGGAGTGGTAGTTCTAAATGTAACATCCGCAGCCTATATTTCTTACGGCGTAAATTATAAAATGCCGTTAATCGAAAGAACCGTAACTCTATCAGGAAACTGTGTTAAAAATCCCGGAAACTACTTAATTAGACTCGGCACTACCGTAGCGAATTTCATTGAACTTGCAGGCGGTCTTAAAGATGACGTTCCTGTTAAAAAGATCATTATGGGCGGCCCGATGATGGGATTCGGTCTATTTGATTTGAACGTGCCAATTATAAAAGGCACCGGCGGAATTTTGTGTTGGGACGAAAATGAAGCTGCAATGCCCGGTTCAACAAATTGTTTGAGGTGTGGAAACTGCGAAAGTGTTTGCCCCATGGGGCTCCAACCCCAACTAATCAAAAAACACACAGACCACAGAAATTGGGAAGACGCTTTTCGACTCTCAGTTATGGATTGCATAGAATGCGGCTGCTGCGCCTATACCTGCCCGGCTGTTTTACCGCTGGTTCAAAACATGAAACTCGCAAAACATATGATTCATCAGCAAAGTATCAAGGATAGAAAAAAATGATCACCGATAACCATGCCGCTGTAGCAAAAAGACTTATGGTTACAAGTTCGCCGCACATACATAGCGGCCTTACAACAGCACGCGTAATGTGGGAAGTTAATATTGCGCTTATTCCGCTTTTAGCGATGGCGATATATAATTTTAGATTTTATGCTTTGACCGTTATTTTTGCATCAATCGCCGGAGCCTGCATCGCCGAATTCGCAATTCAAAAGTTCTTTTTTAAAACAAAACCTTCTCTGGCAGACGGAAGCGCATTACTCACCGGCATTCTCTTAGCCCTCTGCTTGCCCCCCACAATCCCCGCCTGGATAGCATTCACCGGCGGTTTTGTTGCGATAGCTTTCGGCAAACAAGCATATGGCGGCCTTGGACAAAACATCTTTAACCCTGCCCATATCGGTCGCGCGATACTTCTCGCAAGCTGGCCCGTTTATATGACATCCTGGATAAAACCCGGAATAGACGCTGTTTCAACCGCAACTCCCCTAGCCTTTCTTAAAGACTCTCTTAAAGACGCCGGCTTGCTGGCTTCTCTCTCTGAATCCGGGAAAACCGCCGT
>Ga0265294_10001361_pt1 | contig 32955 bp, 27 predicted proteins | sample MunlanPumphouse3_FD_192504 | JGI IMG/M metagenome (GOLD analysis project Ga0265294, IMG submission 192504) | Groundwater microbial communities from a municipal landfill in Southern Ontario, Canada - Pumphouse #3 | ecosystem: Environmental > Aquatic > Deep subsurface > Groundwater | place...
GGCCCTACTGGAGCTCTAGGTCATCCCCCTCCGCTGTTTTCCGATGGAGGGAAGGCATGGTCATTTTTACCATTGTGCCTTCCCCCGGTTTGCTCTCGATGAGGAATGAGGCTTTGTCGCCAAAGCTGAGCTTCAATCTGCGATATATATTGTAGAGTCCCACATGAGTGCTCTTTTCCAGCTCATCAAGGTTTAGGGGAAGCTTGCTTCTGTCAAAGCCCACACCGTCGTCTTTGATAAGGATTGTGAGCAGCTCGTTCTCTTCATGGATATCCACGCACAGATTCCATTCACCGCTCTTGGGCTCAAGCCCATGAACTATGGCATTCTCAACCATTGGTTGGATGATAAGCTTTGGTGTCATGATATCGTTGCAGCTTTGGGGAGTATTCAGTTTGACATGCAGCTTCTCCCCGAAACGAATCTTTTGGATGGTAAGGTAACTGTCCACAAGGGCCATGCTTTCGGCAATGGAGCATTCGCTCTCATGATTGTCGATTGTGGAACGAAGCAATTTCCCGAGCTTGATGGTGATGATGTAGATTTGGTCTTCGTTATGCATTCTCGCCAAGGCCTTGATGGTATTGAGTGTGTTGAACAGGAAGTGTGGGTTCATCTGACTTTCCAAAGCCATGCGCTCGGCCTCGGCAAGCTTTGCCTCCTCTTCCCTGGTCAAATCAAGCAAGCTGGTTATCTGGAGCACCATGGCGTTGAATGAATGGTTCAGCTGGGACAGCTCCCTGATCTTGGCATCACCGATTTGGATATGGATATTTCCTTCTTCGACGGCTTTCATTGAAGTTGCAAGTTTTTTGATGGGCTTCGAGATTGACCGGGAGAAGAGAAAGGAGAGGACCACAGCCATAAGGCTGCCGATGCCCAAGGCAAGGAGCAATATCACAAGCAACTGCTTCATGTTCACCGCGTAAGGGGTCGAGGAGATGGTCCCGGCCAACAGCAGGTCGGTGCCCTTGATAGGAGTGATTGCCGTCACCGAGTTGTTCTTGATGGACACGCCATTGGAGAAATCACCTTTGATTGCCGCTAGATTGGGAAATTTGTCAAATGACCCGACCTGGTTGGCATGTATGGTCGAGCAGGCCCAGTAGGAGCTCGCATCCACAAGCACTTCCTCGCTCAACGCCATATCCTTGTTCACCAGGGGGCTGATCGCCTCATTGAGCACCTCTACGATGACATAGCCAAGATTGTCCCCCTCACTGTCATAAACACGGCGCAGGATGGTGATGAGGATAGGCTTGCCGTTCTCCGAGGATGTCCTTCCCCTGATGCTGATGATGCTTGCGGTTTGGGACCCCGCCTGGGACAGGGAGAGCACGTTCTCCTGTTCCCATTCATTGTTATGGAACCGCAAATCATACACTGTGGGAAAATCATGGGTTGAGAACCTGACATTGCCGGAATTGCTCACCATGTGGGCGAAAGCCAGGTAGGTGTCTCCTTTCATGATATTGAACAGCTTGATGTACATATTCCTGGCCTCAAGACTATCGGTCTGTGGGTTGTCTTGTTTGAGGATGTTGATTGTCATTGGATCCGTGGAGATGAGATAGGCCTTGTGCCTGTAAGACTCAAGTACTTCAGCAAGGTCAGCGCTATCGCGTTTTATCGACAAAGATGCCTGTTGCTTGAGACTCCTAAGTAGGTTCTTGTCGCCCCATGAAACATAATAGACGACAAAGAAACCTACAGGAATGAGCATCACAATGATAAAATAAGTGAGAAGACGAGAGAAAAGGCTGGTCTTATGCATGCTAGAGAGAGGAATGGTCATCCCTGTATTGGGTCGGGGTCGTTCCAGAGAACCGCTTGAATATCTTTGCAAAATAACCTGGAGTCGGGAAACCGCAGTTGGTGGCGATGTCCCCGATATTCCTCTTGGGATCTTTCATCATCTCTACGCTCTTGTTAATTCTCCAGGCGTTAAGATATTGCAGGAAGTTCAGGCCGGTGACTTCCTTGAACAGTCGTGAAAGATGACTTTCCGATAGCCCAAGGAATGTTGCGGCTTCCTGAAGGCCTATCGGCTTGTTAAAATTGCTAGCTATAAAACCAATGGCATTATCCACTACATGATTGTTCACCGTATGAGGCAAAGGGATAAGCTCGGCATCGGAGACATTCTTGCATTTTCTTAAGCGTTCGTAATCACTGTCTTCCTCATGAATTCGTGCCACCAGGTTTGAGAGAGAATTCTCCAGTTCCTGGTCATCCACCGGTTTCAGGAGGTAATCGAACACACCCAGCCTGATAGCCTTCTTCATATAGTTGAAATCAGTATGCCCGCTGAGAATGATGGCGTGGTTGATGGGGCAATGGGAAAGCATTTCCAATCCATCGATACCGGGAAGCCTGATATCAGTAATGACGATATCGGGTTCCAGCTTCTTGATCAGCGATTCTCCCTCAATTCCATCGCCTGCAGTGCCAATCAATTTCAAATCCAATCGTTCCCAGCCAATGGTGGCCGCTAGTTCATCACGCACAATCTTTTCATCCTCGACTAGAATTACCGTATAGCTCATCTTTTCCCTCTGGTTGTATGTTCCTTATACAACAATGATTGATGGTAATCAAGGACAGTCCATGTTTTCTCGATTTTCTTGTGCAAAATGGAAAACACTTGATACCCGTAGGAAAAGTCATGCACATCAAAATATGCAGTACCATGGGAGATATGCTATAGCTTACTGTATATTCATGCAGTTAATGCATAAGCTATTGACATGATGTGGCTCTTTTTGCTATGACAAAGGAAAATGATCGTTCGGTCATGGAGGATTGGATCGTGAATTCAAGAATGAAAAGGAAGTATTCTGCAATGCGGATGATGCAAAGCCATAGCTCTTGCACCTGTTCTTTTGTTTCTCTTAACTCTTCCATTCTCATTCTATCAATCCTATCCCTCCTTCTTCTCAATATTACCCTTCTTGTAGTAGTTATTCGATAACCACGGCGGCAGAGTCCTCTCTGTTACGGTCCGTGGATAGGCTTCGCATTGCGGAGCGAATCGTCATACCCTTAGGAGTCCATTATATGAATACTGCCAAAACGAAGCGATATACCCTTTCTTTACTTGTCAATAACCATAGTGGTGTCTTGATGAGAGTTGTAGGTCTTTTCTCCAGAAGAGGTTACAATATAGACAGCTTATCCGTTGGGGTTACTGAGAATGATGCGGTGTCCCGGATTACCATTGTTGTCAGTGGTGATAGAGGGGTTGTCCAGCAAATAAAGCATCAGGTCCAGAAACTTGTGGATGTGATTACCGTTTATGAAATGAAAAGTGAAGCATCCGTCCAAAGTGAACTAGTGCTGATCAAGATATCAATCAACGAGAACACCAGGACTCAGGTTGTGGAGCTTGCCGAGATATTCAAGGCCAAGGTTATGGATGTCACCTCAAGTACCATCACCTTGCAACTGACAGGGTCCCTGGACAAGATAGCTTCCTTTGTGAGCCTGGCTCATCCCTATGGCATAGTGGAGATGGTGCGTACCGGAGTCACTGCTCTGGGACGAGGTTGCGAACCTCTTTCAGCCTTGGATGAGGATAACGAGGATTGATCAGTGTTGAGGAGAACTTAAGGAGCCGTATGGCTGCTTTTGAATAGTGAGAATAGGAGCAACAAAATGGGTGCGAAAATGTATTATGACTCGGATGCGGATCTGTCAAAACTTGATGGGAAGAAAGTAGCCATCATTGGATACGGAAGTCAGGGACATGCCCATGCATTGAACTTGCATGAGAGCGGTGTCGATGTGGTTGTCGGTTTGTACAAGGGAAGCAAGAGCTGGGCCAAGGCCGAGGAAGCAGGACTTCAGGTCACCACTGTTCTGGAAGCTACCAAGATGGCCGATATAGTCATGATCCTGGTCAACGACGAGAAACAGGCAAAGCTATACGCGACCGATATCGCTCCGGCCTTGACCAAGGGCAAATATCTTGCTTTTGCACATGGTTTCAACATCCATTACGGGCAGATTGCACCTCCTGAGGATGTGAATGTCATCATGATCGCCCCAAAAGGCCCCGGCCATACGGTCCGTTATCAATATCAGGAAGGAAAAGGTGTCCCTTGCCTGATTGCCATCAATCAGGATCCAAGTGGTGACAGCAAGGAGATTGCTCTTGCCTATGCCAAGGGGCTGGGGGCCGGACGTGCGGGAATTTTTGAGACTTCGTTCAAGGAAGAGACCGAGACTGACCTTTTTGGGGAGCAGGCTGTGCTTTGCGGTGGGGTCTCCCATCTGATCAAGGCTGGTTTTGATACCTTGGTTGCCGCTGGTTACCAACCAGAGATGGCTTATTTTGAATGTTGCCACGAGATGAAGCTGATTACCGACCTGATTAATCAGGGTGGCCTGACCTTCATGCGTTACAGTTGCAGTGACACTGCTGAATATGGTGACTATGTCTCAGGTCCCAAGGTGATCAACCAGCAGTCCAAGGATGCAATGAAAGAGATTCTTGGGAAGATCCAGGATGGATCCTTTGCCCGGGACTGGCTTTTGGAGAACCAGGTGGGAAGGCCTTTCTTCAATGCTACAAAGAGAATGGAACAGAATAGCCAGCTGGAGCAGACGGGTGCAAAGCTTCGTTCCTTGATGAGCTGGCTTAAGAAAGGTCAGAACGAGTAATCATTAATAAGGCAAAGAGGAATACTATGGCAGACAATCATATCTTTATATTTGACACAACGCTTCGGGATGGAGAGCAGGCTCCAGGCTACAGCATGAACCTTGAGGAAAAGATCCGCATGGCGAAGCAACTAAGGCTATTGGGCGTGGACATCCTGGAGGCAGGGTTTGCCATAGCGTCCCCCGGTGACTTTGAAAGCGTAAGGGCTATTGCCTCTGCGGTGGATGACACTGTCGTGGCATCACTCTCCCGTGCCCTGACCAAGGATATCGATGCCGCCTGGGAGGCGGTGAAGCAGGCCCGCAGGCCAAGGATCCATACGTTTCTGGCCACCAGCGATTTGCATTTGCAGTACAAGCTCAAGATGAGTCGGGAGCATGCGCTCGAGCAGGCTGTTGAGATGGTCAGTTACGCACGGAATTTATGTGATGATGTGGAGTTCTCCTGTGAGGATGCCACCCGTACGGACCTTGCCTATCTTTGCCAGGTGGTCGAGGCTGTCATCAAGGCGGGGGCTACGACGGTCAACTTGCCTGATACTGTTGGGTATGCGACCCCGAAGGATATGCGCCAGATGTTTTCCACGGTGTTGCAGAAGGTTGACAAGGCTCAGGATATTGTCTTGTCCACCCACTGCCATAATGACCTTGGCCTTGCTGTGGCGAATACTTTGGCCAGTCTCGATGCAGGAGCGAGACAGGCTGAATGCACTGTCTGTGGTATAGGGGAAAGGGCGGGCAATGCAAGTCTTGAGGAACTTGTGATGAATATCAGGACCCGTAGCGATGAGTATCCTTTTATCACGGGTATTGACTCCACCCAGATATATCGCTCTGCGAGATTGCTTTCCTCCATCACCGGGGTGAAGGTCAATCCTTCCAAGGCGATTGTCGGGGCCAATGCCTTTGCCCATGAGAGTGGAATACACCAACATGGCATGATGGCGAACAGCCGGACGTATGAGATTATGACCCCGGAGAGTGTGGGGGTTCAAAAGACTTCCCTGGTGCTAGGCAAGCATAGTGGAGCCCATGCCTTGCAGAAAAGACTTGAGGAATTGGGGTATCATATCGCCGATGAGGACCTTGAAAACCTGTTTGAGGAATTCAAGAATGTCGCTGACCGCAAGAAGACAGTCACGGACAGGGATCTCATCGCCCTTGTGGAAAGCACGCAGAAGCCAAAGGCTGATGCCTGGCGTTTGGTTTCCTTTGTGGTAAATAGCGGGAATACCATTACCTCGACTGCCTGTGTCACCTTGCAGAAAGAAGAAAAGACCTATCAGGAGGTTGCATTTGGAACCGGTCCTGTCTATAGCGCACTCCGCGCCGTTGAGAAAATCATCCATCATCCCTTCAGTTTGGAGGATTATAGCCTTCAGGCTGTCACCGAGCATAGGGATGCCTTGGGCGAGGTGTTGATCAAGATTTCCGATGGAACCGGGTTCTATCGGGGCAGAGGGGTTTCCACTGATGTCATCGAGGCTTCCCTCCTGTCCTGTTTGTCGGCGGTCAACCACATGCTGGATGCTTCTGTCGAACCTGCAGGGCAAGGGGTAAGCGCTAGCACGAGCACCTTGGATTTTGCCAATGACATGCTCTTGGACCATAGCGATAAACGAGGGACCCATGACTGAGATTGCATTATATGACTCAACGCTTCGGGATGGTTCCCAGGCTGAGGGGATTAGTTTTTCTGTGGATGACAAGCTCAAGATAGCCCAGCAACTTGATAATCTGGGTGTTTCCTATATTGAGGCGGGAAACCCTGGCTCCAATGTCAAGGACCAGGAATTCTTCTCTCGGGCCCAGGGACTAAAGCTTCGTCATGCTTCTTTGGTGGCCTTCGGGTCCACTCGTCGGCGTGATATGAAATGTTCCGACGATGAGAATTTCAATCGTCTTGCCTCTTGCCCAGTGAAGACTGTGGCTATTTTTGGTAAAAGCTGGCGATTTCAGGTCTCTGACATTCTTAAGACCAGCGGTGAGGAAAATCTCAGGATGATTGGTGAGAGTGTCAAGTATCTTTGTGATAAGGGTTTTACGGTGTTTTTTGATGCCGAGCATTTCTTTGATGGATATCTTGCCGATAGGGAATATGCCCTAAGGACGCTCTCTGTCGCCATGGAGAACGGGGCGTCCGCTTTGGTGCTTTGTGAGACCAGGGGAGGTTTGCTCCCTTTCCAGGTAGGAGAGATAACGGCTTCAGTGGTCTCCTCTTTCACACTTCCCATCGCAATCCATGCCCATGATGACAGCGGTTGTGCTGTCGCCAACAGTCTCATGGCGGTTCAGGCCGGAGCACGGCAGGTGCAAGGCACCTTGCTTGGTTTTGGAGAGCGTTGCGGGAATGCCTGTCTGGCGACGGTTGTTGCTGATCTTTCCTTTAAGATGGATTGTTCTTGTCTCAATGGCGAGAACCTGGAGAACCTTACCTCGGTAAGTCGTGCCGTAGCCGAGATCAGCAATGTGGCCATAAGCCATAATGCTCCCTATATAGGAGGGAGTGCATTCGCTCATAAGGGGGGGATGCATATAGACGGGGTTACCAAGAATCCCAAAAGCTTTGAGCATGTCCCTCCTTTGGCCGTCGGAAATGAAAGGCGTTTGCTGATGAGTGAGGTTGCAGGAAGAGCCTTGATGCTTAAGAGGATCGGCAGGATTGTTCCTGATTTGGACAAGGATGATCCTTCGACCATCGCCTTGATGCAGAAGCTCAAGGCTCTTGAAGCTGAAGGATATCAGTTTGAGGGGGCGGAGAGTTCCTTTGATCTGGTGATTAGGCGTCAGTTGCTTTCTTACAAGCCTTTCTTCACTTTGGTCCATTACCAGACCATCGGCAGCCTGCCTTATGCGGATCCTGCAGGTGAGGTGACCCATGCGGCGGTGGTCAAGGTGAAAGTCGGGCAGAAGAGTGCTATAACCGCAGCTGAGGGGGAAGGTCCTGTCAACGCGTTGGACAAGGCGCTTCGAAAGGTGCTTGAGCCTTTTTATCCATCGCTACGAAATGTGCACTTGACCGATTACAAGGTGCGTGTCTTAAGCGGTGATGAGGCCACAGCAAGTAAGGTCCGCGTTCTTATCGAGTCGACCGATGGACTGAAGAACTGGTCGACCATTGGAGTGAGTAAGGACATTATTGAGGCCAGTTGGTTGGCTTTGGCGGATAGTATTGAATATTGCTTGATTGCTGATGGCGTCAAGAGTAGAGAAGGAGTTGTTTGATATGGGAATGACAATGACACAAAAAATCCTCGCTTGTCATGCGGGTTTGGAGAGCGTGAGACCAGGGCAGCTTGTCATGGCCAAGCTCGACTTGGTGCTGGGGAATGATATCACCAGTCCGGTTGCTATCAATGAGTTTCCCAAGTTTGGAAAAGAAAAGGTCTTTGACAAGGATAAGGTGGCTTTGGTTCCCGACCATTTTGCGCCGAATAAGGATATCAAGGCGGCCACACAGTGCCAATGCCTTCGTAATTTTGCTCACAGCCAGGGAATCTCCCACTATTTTGAGGTGGGGCAGATGGGTGTCGAGCATGCACTCTTGCCTGAGCAGGGCTTGGTCAATGCCGGCGACCTGATTATCGGGGCTGACAGCCATACCTGTACTTATGGAGCCTTGGGGGCTTTCTCAACAGGTGTCGGCTCAACCGACATGGCCTGTGGCATGTCAAGTGGAAAGGATTGGTTCAAGGTTCCTTCCGCAATCAGGTTCAATCTGAAAGGTAAATTTCGTAAATATGTCTCGGGAAAGGATTTGATTCTCCATATTATTGGCATGATTGGGGTTGATGGCGCCTTGTACCAGAGTATGGAGTTCTCTGGTGAGGGCGTCGCCAATCTGACAATTGATGATCGTTTTACCATTTGCAACATGGCCATCGAGGCTGGTGCGAAGAACGGGATTTTCCCTGTTGATGAGCAAACTCTTCAGTACTTGAAGGAGCATTGCTCCAGGAAGCCTGTTATCTATCAGGCTGACGAGGATGCTTCCTATAGTGCAACGTACGATATTGACCTTGGAGAGCTGAAAAGTACTGTTTCCTTCCCTCATCTTCCAGAGAACACCCACAGTATAGATGCGATCGGACGGATTAAGATTGACCAGGTGGTCATTGGTTCCTGCACCAATGGGAGACTCAGCGACTTGGAAAGTGCCGCTTCAATTCTTAAAGGGAGGAAGGTTGCCCCGTGGGTACGTTGCATCGTGCTTCCTGCAACCCAGAGGATCTGGAAGGAAGCTATGCATGAGGGGTTGTTTGACATCTTCATCGACAGCGGTTGCGCTGTCTCCACACCGACTTGCGGTCCTTGTCTGGGCGGACATATGGGTGTCCTTGCTGAAGGAGAAAGGGCGGTGAGCACCACTAATAGGAATTTCGTAGGTCGTATGGGACATGTGAAGAGTGAAGTGTATTTAGCCAGTCCGGCTGTGGCGGCGGCTAGCGCTGTGATGGGATACCTCACTGATCCTAATACATTGAAGGAGGCAAAGTAATGAAGGCAAAGGGAACAGTATTCAGATATGGTGACAACGTGGACACTGATGTGATTATCCCTGCTCGATATCTCAATTCCAGCGATCCAAAGGAATTGGCATCACATTGCATGGAGGATATCGATGCGACATTCATCACCAGGGTGAAGACAGGTGATATCATTGTTGCTGAGAGGAATTTTGGTTGCGGCTCGAGTCGCGAGCACGCTCCGATCGCTATCAAGGAAAGCGGGATATCCTGTGTCATCGCCAAGACATTTGCCCGCATTTTTTATCGCAATAGCCTGAATATCGGGCTTCCTATCCTGGAATGCCCCGAGGCGGTGGATGCAATCAGGCAGGGTGATATCGTTTCGGTTGATTTCTCCACTGGTTTGATTCTTGATGTTTCCACCGGCAGGACATTCCACAGTGAGCCTTTTCCCCCATTCATGCAGGAGCTGATTGCCTGTGGGGGATTGGCCGGATATATGAAGAAGGAGTCGGCAAAATGAATAAGAATATCGCATTGGTAAGCGGGGATGGAATCGGGCCGGATGTGATTGCTGAGGCTGTCAAGGTGCTTCATGCCGTCGGAAGCAAATATGGACACACTTTTACTTGCACCAATTATCTTGCGGGAGGTTGCAGCATCGATAGATATGGGATTCCCTTGACAGGGGAGACACTTTCCGCTTGTCTTGCAAGCGACAGTGTGCTCCTTGGTGCCGTGGGCGGTCCGAAATGGGATCATGTCGCAAGCGATCTCCGTCCGGAGAAGGCCTTGCTGGGACTTCGTAAAGGATTGTCGTTGTTTTGCAATCTGAGGCCGGCTCTTATGTATCCGCAATTGAAGGATGCGTGTCCCTTGAAGAATGAGATCGTCTGTGATGGTCTGGATATCATGGTGGTGCGGGAGCTTACAGGTGGCATCTATTTTGGTAAGCGGGGAACCACCGCTACTGGTGCCTATGACACCATGGAATACCAGACAAGTGAGATAGAGCGTATTGTCCGTAAGGGTTTCAAGATAGCAATGAAAAGGAATAAGCGCCTGACCAGTGTCGACAAGGCGAACATTCTTGCCAGCAGTCAGCTTTGGCGGTCTGTGGTGGAGCGTATTGCCAAGGAGTATCCTCAGGTGAAGGTCAATCATCTGTATGTGGACAATGCCTCCATGCAGTTGGTGCGCAATCCCCGTCAGTTTGATGTGATAGTCACTAGCAACATGTTCGGTGATATTCTCTCGGACGAGGCAAGCCAGATCACTGGTTCCATAGGGATGTTGCCTTCCGCCTCTTTAGGAGAAGGTACAAGAGGGATGTATGAGCCTATCCATGGCAGCGCCCCGGATATCGCGGGACAGGACGTCGCCAACCCTATTGCCACCATTCTCTCTGCTGCCATGATGCTCCGTTATTCATTTTCCCTGGAGAAGGAAGCGGTGGACATCGAAAAAGCGGTGGATAAGGTGTTGGATGAGGGGTATAGGACCAGCGATATCTTCACGGAAGGTTCAGTGAAAGTCGGAACTGTACAGATGGGTGATTTGATCGCCCAAAGGATATAAGTATGAAACGATCAAGTGTGATGACCGAGGGAGTGGAGAGAGCCCCTCATAGGGCGTTGATGAAGTCTCTTGGATGGACGGAAAGGGAATTGTCCATGCCAATGATCGGTGTTGTGGATGCGACCAGTGAGATAATCCCTGGGCATGTAGGTCTCAAGAGGATTGTCGAGGCGGTGAAGGCAGGTGTCAGGGAGGCTGGCGGGAATCCTGTGGCTTTCCCTTGCATTGGTGTCTGCGATGGTATCGCCATGGGGCACAAGGGGATGAAGTATTCTCTTTGCAGCCGTGAGATAATCGCTGATAGTGTGGAGATTATGGCAACGGCACATCCGTTTGATGCGCTGGTGTTTGTGCCGAATTGTGACAAGATCGTTCCTGGTATGCTGATGGCCGCCCTGAGGTTGAACATCCCTTCCATATTTGTCAGCGGCGGACCCATGCTCGCTGGTCATGTCATGGGCGGGGATAAACGGGGCATGAGTCTCTCAACCATGTTCGAGGCTGTCGGTAAGTATGCCGCGGGGACCATGGACAGCGAGGAAGTACGTTCCTGGGAGGATAGTTGCTGCCCGACCTGTGGTTCTTGCAGCGGTATGTACACAGCCAACAGCATGAATTGCCTTTGTGAGGCCATAGGTATTGCACTTCCAGGCAATGGCACCATTCCCGCGGTCTATAGTGCCCGGGAACGCTTAGCGAAGGAAAGCGGGTATGCCATAATGGAATTACTCAAGAAGAATGTCTGTCCAAGGGATATCATGACTGCAAAGGCCTTCAACAATGCCCTGACGGTTGATATGGCCTTGGGCTGTTCCACCAACACGATGTTGCATTTGCCTGCCATCGCCCATGAGGCGGGTATCAAACTGGATATCTTCATGGCAAATGAGATTTCCTTCAGGACTCCCAATCTGTGTCATTTGGCTCCTGCAGGCAAAGACCATGTCGAGGATTTGTATCTGGCGGGTGGGGTGATGGCTGTCATGCACGAGCTTTCCCAAGGTAATTTGCTTGATGGAGATTTGCCTACGGTCAGCGGCAGGACAATCGGAGAGGAATTCAGGGCGCAGAAAAACTTCAATAGTGAAGTCATCAGGCCATTTAAGAATCCTTACAGTACTTCCGGTGGTATTGCGGTGCTTCGTGGCAATCTTGCCCCGGATGGAGCTGTAGTCAAACGCAGTGCTGTCGCTTCCGAGATGCTGAGGCATCAGGGACCTGCAAGGGTGTTTGAGAGTGAGGAGGAGGTCACCAGCGCAATTCTTGGTGGGAAAATTCATCCGGATGACGTGGTGGTGATTCGTTACGAGGGTCCCAAGGGAGGACCTGGCATGCGCGAGATGCTCGCTCCTACCAGTGAGATAGCCGGAATGGGCCTGGATAAATGTGTCGCCCTGATCACCGATGGCCGTTTCAGCGGGGCGACCCGTGGGGCTTCCATAGGTCATATCAGTCCCGAGGCTGCCGAGGGCGGCCCTATCGCCCTGGTGGAGGAAGGTGATCAGATTCTCATCGACATCAACGAGGGGAAACTGGAACTGCTGGTACCTGAGGATGTCTTGTCCGAACGAAGGAAGAATTGGAAGAGAAAGCCTTGTCCTATCACCACTGGCTATATGGCCAGATATGCAAAGATGGTGACGAGTGCTTCCACAGGCGCTATTTTCAAGGAGTGAGCCGCATGGAAATAACTGGAGCGCAGATAATCATAGAGTGTTTGGTGGAGCAGGATGTGGATACCGTTTTTGGGTATCCTGGTGGTACGGTGCTCCCCTTGTATGATGCCCTGTATCTGAACAAAGGCCGCATTCGCCATATCCTGACCGCACATGAACAAGGAGCAAGTCATGCCGCCGATGGGTATGCCCGTTCTACCGGCAGGGTTGGTGTCTGCATCGCCACCAGTGGGCCGGGAGCGACCAATTTGGTGACCGGCATCGCGACGGCCTATATGGACAGTGTCCCTCTGATCGCCATTACGGGAAATGTCCCTCTTCCCCTTCTGGGAAAGGACAGCTTCCAGGAAGTGGATATCACAGGGATAACGATGCCTATCACCAAGCACAATTTCATCATCAAGGATATTGCATCCTTGGCGGATACCATCCGCTATGCTTTTCAGATTGCCCAGGAGGGAAGGCCGGGTCCTGTGCTGGTGGACATCACCAAGGATGTGATGGTCAAGAGTTTTTCATATGCAAAGAGGTCTCCTTTGGAGATACGAAAGAGAATCGACCATTTACGTCAGGACCAGATGGAGATGGCTTTCTCCTTGTTGGAGAAATGCAAGAAACCGATGTGTTATGTCGGGGGAGGGGTCATCAGGGGCAATGCCTCCGAGGTACTCAGGAAGTTCTTGGATTTGATTGACAGCCCTGCTTGTTTTTCCTTGATGGGCTGCGGCGCGGTTTCCACCAGTAGCAAGCGTTGTACGGGTATGGTTGGCATGCATGGCACCAAGACTTCCAATTTATGTATCAGCGGTTGTGATCTGCTTATCGTTATCGGAGCCCGTTTTAGTGATCGGGTTATTGGCAAGGCCTCTTCCTTTGCCCAGAATGCGAGGATTATCCAGATAGATGTCGATCCCGCTGAGATCGACAAGAACATCAAGACTTATTGCCATTTGGTTGGCGATGTCTCTGTTATCTTGGAAAGGCTCAATGAGAAGCTGGAAGGCAAGGAACTGAAGCATGGACAGTGGATGGAATGCGTCTCTTCCTATAAAAGGAAGTATCCTGTGAATATCGATAAGGAGTCAGAACGTCCACGGCAGATACTTCGCGCATTACAAGAATGCCTGGACAGTGAGGATATCGTCGCTACTGAAGTCGGGCAGAACCAGCTTTGGGCTGCAAAGTTCCTCGATCATGAGAAACCCGGACATTTTCTTACCAGCGGAGGTCTTGGCACCATGGGATATGGAACTGGGGCCGCTATCGGGGCCCAGGTGGCCAAAAGCGAAAGCAGGGTGGTCAATGTCGCAGGCGATGGTTGCTTCAGGATGAATTGCAATGAGCTTGCCACTATCGCCCGCTATCATCTTCCTATCGTTATCCTTCTGATGGATAATCATGCGCTTGGCAATGTCCGCCAATGGCAGACGTTGTTCTATGGTGGCCGCTATAGTGAGACGACGTTGGATTCCCCTATTGACTGGATCGCCTTGGCCCATGCCTATGGAGTGGAAGGTATGCATATCGCCCTATCTGATGATCCGTTTCCCCTTATCAAAGCCGCTCTGGACCTGAGGAAACCAGTGGTGGTGGATTGCGAGATTCCTCTTGATGACAAAGTATATCCCATGGTGCCTCCTGGTTCCTCCATTGATGAGATGATGGGAGTCCAGGAAGTCGTGGTCAACTAGGTTCGTTTTTCTTTTCCCTTGCATAGAGATGCGGGCAGCTTCTCACTTCATAGAGAGGTTCTCCGTCTTCACATTGCAGGGGATATTTCAATCCCAATACATTACAGAGACAGAGAAGGGTGTGCTCGGAGGGCCTTGTATATCCATTCTCATATTTGCAGACCATACTGCGGGATAGCTTGGCCTTCTCGCAAAGCTTTTCCTGGGTGTAGTTATTCTTCAGCCTGGCCTTCCTGATTATTGTTGGTACATCAATTTTACTCATGGGTTCAGTTTAGTGTCCCTGATTTACCCCTTGTCCAATTATTGGAAGGAGGATGACGCTTTTTGCAATGGGGTCATCTGGATTGCAAAATAGCTTTGATTCAGCCTGTTTTTGTCAGGTTTAAAGAAAAAGTGTTGTTTTTGATGGGTTTGTGAAGAAAAGTAAATTATTATTGATGCCTCTTCTTTTTAGAAAAAAACTCTGTATATTAAAAAAACGAGAGGTACAGGACAATGAACCGTGCACAATCCAACCGTTTTATAGTTTTATTACTCATTGTAATTTTGGCTTCTTTCGGGCTGTTCGCTTCCGCATCATCCGAGAAACAGAAGGATCTCAGCCTTTCTTCAATGGATCTTACCAAAGTCAGTTTGAGCCAAATCAAGCAGGCGTATGAGCATGATAAGAAGGCGTATGAATCGGAATATCTGAACCTGCAGAAGGCGCTTGATAAAGCCCGGAGGACACACAATGCCGAGCAGTATTATCAGGAGGTGGCTCAATGGCGCAATCTAAGTGACTATTCTCTTACTCAGGAAGAGACACAGACCTTGATTAGTCGTCTGGTCAACCTGCAGGGACAAGAAAGGGATGACTGGGCCACTTGGCTTTACCAGAATAGTGGATATTATCGTCCTTCACTGAACCTGAGTCTTTTCAATGAAGGGCAAAACAGTCGTTATTCCTTTCATCAGGGTATCAGTGTGCAACCGGGTGAGATGGTGACTCTCCCTTCCGTTACTCTAGGTGGGGACAATGGAGTGTTTGTCGGTTGGGGGATCAGCCCTGACGAAGTGAAATACAAGGCTGGGCAGCAGATACCCATGCCCTACACAGACCAGACTCTTTATGCCATTTTCAATAAGGGAGTGAAATTCTCTGATGAGGTGACTGATTTTGAGCTCTTCAGCCAGGATGTGACGGTAGCAGTTCCTTCGCTTACGGCACCGGACTCTTCCTATTTGTTCGATGGCTGGTATGACAATGCTACAGGAACCAAGCTTGAGGGTTCGAAGTTCTCCCTTGCCGAGGGGAAATCCTCAGCATCTTTCAGCGCCTATTGGAAGAGCTTGAAGTTTTCCTCCGTCGGAACCCAATACTACAAGGACAATACCGTTCCTTCAGATGAGCAGGCGTCCCTTCTGTTTACCCTTGGCAACAGCGGCAATGAGCCTTTGCATGATTGCACACTGACTCTTGAGAGTGACAATCCTGGTCTTAAGGTTTTGTCGGGTAGTCTGTCCTCTCGTCGTATTGATCCCGGAGAGGAGCAAAAAGGTGAGTTTACCATTTTGCTTGCAGGGGCAAGCGGTAGTACGATAGAGGCCCGGCTGAAAGTTGTTGACAGCAGTGGTGCTTCCTGGTCGCAACCGGTTATCTTCACTGTAAAATAACAATTATCACTCCTGCTGGTTTCTTTGCTGGCAGGAGTCTTTTATTTTCAGCAGGACGGGACGATTCTGCCGGAACAAGAGGTTAACTGACTTTCTTGGTCACTTGCAGGGATGAGAGCAGAAGTGCGACCATTGCGATGAAACTTGCATCCTTGTCCACATTGCTACTCAGATATCCTTTTCCGTCAAGCATGATGAAGCCAAAGACAGCCGCGCTGAAAGCCCTGCAGAAGTGTATGCTTTCATCCTTGGTAAGGGAGAAATTCTCCAAGGGTTTTTGCACGAGCGAGTAGAGGTCCAAAGCTCTTTGTCCTCCACCTGTGAAGAAGATGGCTTTGTAAAGCTCGCTGTTGTTCTTTGCGAAGGATCTGATGGCGACAGCTGTCGCCACCAAGGTCTCCTTGCCTTCGGTCTTGCTCGTGGCCTCCTGTATGGAGGCGGTGAGTTTCTCAACAGCGCATACGCTGATTGCTTGTTTGAGATCATCCATGTTCTTCATATGGTTGTAGAGTGACGAGGGTTTGATTCCTAATCTTGTTGCCAGTTCATGTAAGGTGAAATTGCCATAGCCCATCTCTTCTATGAGTGCGGTGGCTCCCCGGACGATGATTTCTTTGGTTATGCCTTTTTGTGCCATATCGCTTTTCCTCTTACTAATACCATTAGTATAAACTAATAACGTTAGTAATGCAAGAAAAAAACATGAATAAAGAAGCAACTACAAGGGTTGCCCATAAATTGTTATCAAAAGCTAGTTCCTGCTTTGGGCCAAGGTCTCAAGCAGGAGGGGTGGTTTCATTCCTGGTTTCCCACTCTTATCATTGTCGAGAGTCTGTCCATTTTGTTCACCGGTTTGAAATGAGAGGCTGTCCCCTTACTCCCTGAGAGGTCAATCCAATGTGAGACAAGGTCCTTGGCAGAGCCTTCCATTCCTATCATCAAATCCGTAAATGATGTCTTGGGATTATCCGCAAGCGTCTTTGAAAGGTAGTTCCTGCACGCAAGGAACGCATCGGTCACGACATTGATCTTGTTGATTCCCGCCTCTACGGCCTTGATGATATTCTCATCCCCTGAGCCTGAGCCTCCATGAAGGGCTATCGGCATTCCCTTTGTCAATTCCTTGACCTCTCGGATTCTGTCGAAGTTGATGTGGGGGATCAACCCTTTAGGATATTCCCCATGTGCCGTCCCTACGGCGATTGCGATGCAATCCACACCAGTCTCATCGGCAAACTTCTTGGCATCCCTTGCATTTGTGTAGATGCTTTCATCTTTCTCATCCCCGTTGGCAGCTATGCCGACATGACCAAGTTCTCCTTCTATTCCCATATCAAAAGTGTGGCAGAATTCCGCTACTTCCTTTGTCTTTGCAATATTCTCTTCAAATGAGCAGAGAGAACCATCGAACATGATGGAGGAAAAACCATTACGGAATGCATACAGAATCCGTTCCTTGTCATTTCCATGGTCAAGACATGTCGCAATAGGGATTGGGGCATATTCAGCCAACGTCTTGATCATTGGGATGATCAGTTCCGCTTTTGCATGGGTCCTCATCATGTTTTGTCCAAGCAGGAAGATGATAGGTGCGTTTTTCTCAGTCGCTGCAGCGACCATTCCCCGGGCGGTCTCCATGTTGAAAGGACTTGTGGCGATGACCCCGTAATTGTTCTTTGCTGCATCGCTAAGAATCGTTTTGATGTCCGTATACATAATTTCCCTCTCCTGTGATTTATTTTTCTGTATCAGAAACAAACTTTTTGTAGTTGGTTTTCTCGTTATAGTAATCCTTGAATTCCTTGTTGATTTTCCCAAGACGGATTGCGACCATCAGATATATCGAGTCAATCATGGATATCTGCGCAATCCTTGAGAATGTGTTCATCTCATCTGCAAAGAAATGATTCTCGCATGTCACCACTGTGTAATTTGAGAGTGTTGCCAGTGTTGATTCCGCATGATTCGTTATGGACACCACTGTGGTTCTTGCCCGTTTTGCCTGCTGGGCGATAGCAAGTATCTCTTTTGTTTCCCCTGAACAGGACACTACGATGATGGCATCTTGCTCAGAGAACAAGGGAAGAGCGTGATGGAGGACGTACGGGTCGGTGTAGGCGTTAACCCTTTTGACCAGACGCATGAACTCGTTACGGCAATATTGGGCCACAGGCGCTGAGCCGCCGATACCAAAGATGTCGATATTGTTCACCGATACTATCTTGTCGGCGATTTTTCCCAGCGTCTCATAGGATGTCGTCTGGAAGGAGTTCTCCAAGGTGCTCAGGGTCTTGTAGAAGATTTTGTTGAACACATCTGAATCCGAGTCATTCCAGGTTATCTCTGAATTCAAGGATTGCTTCGAGGGCAGTTTGCCTGTCTGGTAGAATATCTTGAAATCCTTCATTCCAGAGAAGCCAAGGCTCTTGCACACCCTGACCACTGTGGCTTGGCTTACATTGCAAAGAGAGGATATCTGAGCCACAGAGGAGGACAACAGCATGTCCTCATGTTCCAGCATGAAGGATGCCACATGTTTCTCTTGGTTGCTAAGAGAAGGGAAATGTTGGGTAACCAGAAGCCCGAACTTGGTCATTTTCTTTTCGTTTTTAATTTCTTCCATAGACACCTCTGTAATAAAAACATGAAATAAATTTCAAGATGATGGAATTTTACCTTGAATAATGTGTGCATGCAAGCAAAAAAACCAAATAATTGCATTTTTATTGAAATTTATTTCAAATTTCATTTGACAAGCCTCCAAAAGTAGGGGAGGATAATACCTGTTGTTTTTTTACTGACTTCTCATATTCATATTGGAGGAAAAAATGAAAAAAGTTTGTAGTATCGTATCCTTGTTATTTATTCTTCTTCCCGCTTTGGTTTTTGCCGGCGGTGCGAAAGAGACAAGTGCGGTTGCACCTGAAAAGCAAATGACTCACGATGAGTTGGTTGCTGCAGCCAAGGCTGAAGGCAACTTGACCATTTATACTATTAGCAGCCGTACCGCAAAAATCGGAGCTGCCTTCGAGGCGAAGTATGGCATCAAGACTTCCACCACACAACTGAAGGATTCGGAGATGGTTGAGAAGACATCAAAGGAAGCGGCCGCGAATCTGGACGCCGCTGACATTATCTTCTGTCAGGATGGTGCCCGCGTGTATCCTGAGTTGATTCTTGCAGGGTATGTCAAGAATTATGTTCCCTCTTCCCAGGCTTCATTGATCGCTGAGAAATACCAGGATCCTCTTGTGTGGGAAGTCTGCAACAAGGTCTTTATCTATAATAACGAGAAGGAAGGTCAGACTCTTACCAATGTATGGCAACTGACTGATCCAAGTTGGAAAGGTCGTGTCCAGATGAAGGATTCTTTCCAGGAAGGGATCAATATGAATTTCTTTACCATGCTTACCAGGGATGACTGGGCAAAGAAGTTGTCAGATGCCTACAAGGATCTGTATGGGAAGGATCTTGTACTGACCACGAAGAATGCCGGTTATGAATGGATCAAGATGCTTTATAAGAATGGCCTGGTTCTTGGAAAGAGCGATACCACCATTGCGGAGAACATCGGGGCGAAAGGACAACCACAGCAACTTGTCGGCTTGTTTACCGCAAACAAGCTGAGGACCGCAAAGGATAAGAACTTGTCATTGGCTCCGAGTCAGAATGTCAAGCCTTTCTCAGGTTTTTTCTATCCTGTATATGCTTTCATCACTTCGAATGCGAAGAGCCCGAATGCTGCAAAGTTGTTTCTTGAGTTCTCGATGACCAGCGAGGGGTGGGCACCTTTCGACACTATCGGAGACTATTCCCCCAAGGCTGATCTCAAGAATAGCGAAGATACTATTTCCTTTGACGAATGGACCAAAATGCTGGTTTTTGAGGATCCGCAGTGGTGTGCTGAGAATCGTGCTGAAGTTGAGGAATTCATCTCAAGTATCATCTAATCTGCTCAGATATATCGGCTATCCTGACCTGGTGTCGGGGTGGCCGAATGATAAAGGAAATTATGCACGTTCTATATCGAATGAAAAGTTTTCTCAGAAAACCTTATAATATTATCCTTTGTTTCATGTTGCTTTTTTTGGGATATTTGACGCTTGTCCCGATGGTCACAATGATCTTTGATACGTTCACCGTCCATCCTGCAGAGGCGATGCGTCTCAAGCGACCCGTAGGCTCATTTACTGCGATGCATTGGGTGAAGGTTCTTTTTGACCCAAGTTCCCTATCTGTCTTTTACAAGCCGTTGTTGAATTCCCTGATTACCAGCTTGGGTGCTTGCTTGATAGCCTTGGTACTCGGTGGGGTGTTTGCCTGGTTGGTCACACGGACAAATATCCGTTGGAAGAAGACCTTGTCCTCTTTCTTCATCTTTCCTTACATCATGCCTTCTTGGACCTTGGCCTTGGCTTGGTACAATGTATTCAAGAATTCTGTGGTAGGAGGGGTCCCTGGCACTTTTACTGCATTGACAGGATTGCAGACTCCCAATTGGTTTGCCTATGGGGCATTCCCTATCGCCTTGGTCACGGGAATCCACTATTCTCCTTTTGCCTATATCATGATCGGGGGAATACTCAGGAACATGGATGCCAATTTGGAAGAAGCGGCCATGATGCTCAACACGAACAGAAACAGGATTATGAGGAAGATCACCATACCGATGGTTCTTCCCGCTATTCTTTCCACCTTCCTGCTGGTGTTCTCTTCCGCAATGTCATCATTCGCGGTACCTGCGTTTCTTGGCCTGCCGGTCCGCTATCAGGTGCTGACAACTCAGTTGTACAGGACCTTGAATGGATTGAATCCTGGACAGGGATATTGCATGGCGATGATTATGATTCTGCTCGGGGTGTCCATCCTTGCCTTCAATCAGAGACTGACAGGGACAAGGAAGAATTACACTACGGTTACCGGAAAGAGCTCGAACATCTCCTTCATCAACCTGAAGAAAATGAGGACGGTCATCTCCATTCTTATGTTTCTCTTGATTTTCTTTGTATCCATCCTTCCTTTGTTCAGTTTTGCCTTGGAGTCAGTTCTTTTGCTTCCAGGAAACTATTCGGCGGGCAATTTGACATTGCAGTTCTGGATTGGCAGTGCCGAGCAGAATTCAATAGCCAATAGTGAGCCGGGACTATTGTTGAATCCCGCACTTTGGAAGGCGCTGTTCAACAGTTTGAAGCTCTCTGCGATTTGTGCCATCACGGCGGGGTCGCTTGGATTTCTCTGTGGATATGCGATTGTAAGGGGTCGTGGTACTAAACTTGCCGTTGTTGTTGATAATTTGGCGTTCTTTCCTTACCTGATGCCTTCAATGGCCTTTGGTGCAATCTATCTTTCCATGTTCTCGACAAGGCATGGCGTCCTTCCTTCTTTATATGGTTCATTCTTCTTGCTAGCCTTGATTGGGACTGTGAAATATATGCCTTTTGCCTCACGAAGCGGAATCAATTCCATGTTGCAACTTTCAAATCAAATCGAGGAAGCCGGAGAGATACTGGGTGTCGGCTGGTGGAAGCGCATGATTCGGCTGATTGTCCCAATCCAGAAGACCAGCTTCATTTCCGGTTATCTTTTGCCATTTATAAGTTGTATGCGTGAATTGTCCTTGTTCGTGTTGCTGGTCACTCCTGCGAACAGAGTGCTGACCACTTTGCTTTTCTACTACAACGAAAAGGGATGGAGCCAATATTCAAATGGGATCAACTTGATGATTGTCTTGATTGTATTGCTCATCAACGGGGTAGTGAACAAGGCGACTGGTGCTTCGATAGACAAGGGAATTGGAGGTTGAGACAATGCCTGAGATAATTTTAAAAAATATAACAAAAAGATTTGGTGGTTCCTTCACTGCGGTGGACAACCTGAGCCTTACGATTGAGGATGGTGATTTCATCACTCTTCTTGGGCCTTCCGGTTGTGGCAAGACTACAACCCTGAGACAGATTGCAGGATTGGAAACCCCCACATGCGGGGAAATCTATATTGATGGGAAATTGATGTTCTCCTCAACGCAGCAGATTGATGTCTCTCCCTCCAAGAGAGGTGTGGGGTTCCTGTTCCAGAATTATGCTCTTTGGCCTCATATGACTGTGTATCAGAATATTGCCTTCGGCCTTGAGAACATGAAATGGGACAAGAATGCGGTTGCCAGGCGGGTGAAGGAATTGCTTGTGTTGTTAAAGATTGAGGAATTTCCTGACCGCTATCCTGCCGAGCTATCTGGTGGCCAGCAGCAAAGGGTCGCCATCGCACGGACCTTGGCTAACAATCCTCGTGTCCTGCTGATGGATGAGCCCTTGTCGAATTTGGATGCAAAACTCAGGATGGAGATGCGGACCGAATTGAAACGGCTTCATCATGAGACGGGTGCGACATTCATCTATGTGACGCATGATCAACTGGAGGCCATGACTTTGGCGACCAAGATTTGTCTTCTGGATAAAGGACTTCTTCAGCAATACGCTCCACCCTTGGAGGTGTATTCAAAACCAGCCAATACCTTTGTTGCTGATTTCGTAGGAAATCCCACTATCAATTTGATTCCCTTTGCAGTGGAAGGTGTCGATGTCTCGGGATTGAAGCTGGAGAACGTGGATTTTTCCTTCTCCTTTGTCCCAAGCAGGCCTTTATGTGATTTCACCAGCAAGAAGGTCGTGGTAGGAATCAGGCCTGAGGATATCGTAGCCAACGACGTTGAGGGTTTGCCTGTAACTGTTGGCTCTTCGCTTCCCAGTGGTATGGAGACTATCCTCAAGCTGGATGTCTCTCCGTCCCTTTCCTTGAATTCTGTGGTCTTTGGTTCTCTGGACTATAAGATTGGCAGCAAGCTCAAAGCCAAATTCCCAGGTTCGAAGTTCATATTATTCGATGAGAAGGGGTGTTTTGTGACGACCGGGAGCATCAATGCGGAACAGAAATAGGAGTCAAAGGAGGAGGCAGGTGCATCATAAAGGGATTCCTGTCTTCCTCTCATTCCAGTTTTTCTCCAAGGATGTCAGTGGTTGGATAACTTCAGCATTTCAGGAAAGGACCATTTCCTAGGGAATGCGGGGATGGATGTCCTGCCTAGGCCTGGGACAATACTGAGGAAGATGTTGCCCCTGCCAGCTCCTGCTTTTGTGCCTTGGTTACTTTATCGAACAATATCCGATCAGCACCTCGGTAAGCTGTGTATCTTTGATGGTTTTCTTCCCGATTGCCTGTTTTTCATATCCTCGATGGCAGGGAACCATTCCTTCTTGGATCTTCCGGCTGTAGGAGGATTCATCTCAATGGCAATTTGCTGATGGCTGACTGTTTCTGGGTGGTTTCTCGGACAATCAGTTCCGTATCCATGTACATGTTGCTGATAGGAATCTGCTCTTTACAGATTCTTTTTATTAACATCTCGCAACTTAACAAGCCCAATTGGAATTTAGGTTGGTTGACCGTGGTGATGGAAGGGGTGCACATTGAGGAAAGTTCGATATTGTCGAATCCTACAATGGCGATATCCTGAGGGACCTGCAAGGCTGTACGTCTTGTGGCCTTGATTGCCGCAGCTGCATAGACATCGCTGCTGGCAAAGAAAGCATCCGGTCTCTTTTCAGAATTCAATAATTGAAAGGTGGCAGAGACAGCCATATCATAGTTGATTTCCTGTAATTGGACGATCAAGTCCGGGTCACAGGTGATATTGGCCTCCTCAAGTGCTTCAAGGTATCCTTTGAGTCGGTCCCTGGCATATTTGTATTGGAGCGGACCATTGATAAATGCTATGCGTCTTTTCCCGAGTGACAATATATATTGCACCGCATTCCTTGCGGCAGATACATCATCGATGGTAACGAAAGGGATATCCAAGGTGCTGTCGCATTCGCAACATTGGACAAGAGGAAAGGCCGCATCGAGTTTTTGGAGGTTCTGGCGGGAAATGCAATTGGTGGTGATAAGGCCTGCCGCATTTGTTTTTTTCAGCAGGGCTATGAACGTGTCGATGGAACGGTCATCTATCGGATCTTCGTTGAGCAACATGTTATAGCCGTTACGGACGGCAGAGGCCTTCGCCCCTTGTATGATCAGGCTGTAAAAAGGATTGTCCAAGGAGGGTATGTTGAAAATAATGAGTTCGTTTGATTTTACCGATACAGCCTCAAGATGAGAGGTGTCGTATCCAAGCTGTTTCATTGCGGAGATGACCGCATTTCTGGTTTCTTCCTTTACATTGGAGGAATTGTTCATTACTCGTGAAATGGTTGCCATGGAAATGCCAGAAGTTTTCGCAATTTTTGAATACGTTATCTTGTCCCTGTCTTTACCCATCAGTTTTTCTCCTGGGACAAGAATAAGTCTCCCTGTTCTTTTTTTCAAGAATAAATGAAAAAAAATATGAAATTTTTTCATATCGTATGGAACAATTTCTCACATATTGGATTATTATTGCTTAAATATTAAATATTACGAAAAATGTTGACAGTTTTTCAGAAAGATTTATACTGCAAAAAGCAGATGCCTACAAAAGAAGGGTCTGTCTCAGGAGGTTTTGAATGAAAAAGGTGTTGTTAGTGCTCTCTGTTGTGCTCTTTGCCGCCAGCTTCGTTTTTGCAGCAGGGGCCAATGAGAAAGAGCCATCAGGGAAGAAGCAGCTTATGGGAGTGGTAACTCCTAGTGCGGATCATGGTTTTACTGCAGAGTCAATTCAACATTGCGAGGCACAGGTGAAGGCTTTGTCTGCAGCTCATGGTTTTGATTATCGTTTCATGACTGCTGCGGAGTCTGGAGAGCAGAGCAATGCGGTTGAGACAATTCTTGGAATGAAACCGACGGTAATGATTCTTTGGCCGGTAACGGGTGATGAGCTGCGTAGCGCTGCACAGTCGGTAATTGAAGCAGGGGTTCCTTTGATCGTGTATGACCGTTTCATCGAGGGGCTTACCCCGACTGCGGAGATTTCAGGTGACAACGTGGCCATCGGCGAGGGTGCAGGTAGGTATTTCAATGAATATTTCAAGACCGACCTGGCAAAAGGTAAAGTCAATTACCTGGAATTCAAGGGCGATAGTTCGACCGTTCCCATGGAGCGGACCAATGGCTTCCTTTCTACAGCTGATAAGAATTTCAACCTTGTCCAATCTTTCGTAACCAACTGGAGCCAGCAGACCGCAATGGAGCAGATGGAGAACTTCCTCAATACCAAGAGTACGGCCGAGATTGAATCCATCAAGGCGATTTGGACCCATGATGATGAGATTGTATTTGGCATCGTGGAGGCTTTGAAAAACTATCATGGCTCAGCGAAAATCAATATCCGGCTTATCAACGGTGTTTCCGCAGGTAAGGACTTCATGAACCTGTTTGAGAACTCAGGGGTGAAAGGTATCGATTTTATGACCTATACTTTCTCTCCTTCCATGGTTCGTGATGCTGTCGACCTTGGATACAAGGTGATGATGGGCGAAAAACTTGAGAAGAGTTACAAGATTCCTACCGAGATGATAGACAAGACAAATTACAAGACTTACATGCAGAGTGACATGTACAAGACTCGTTACAGCCTCTAGAATTTCATATTGTGTTGGTAAGTGCCTTGAGGAAATCTGTTCTTCAGGCACTTGCCCCGTATATTAGGGAGAAATATCCTCATGATCTTGGAAATGAAGAACATATCCAAGTCTTTTGGTCCTGTCAGGGCACTGAAAGACGTATCCTTTGATGTCCAGGGCGGTGAAATCCATGGGCTTCTTGGAGAAAACGGCGCTGGAAAGACTACTTTGATGAATGTGCTTGCCGGAACATTTCCACAGGATCTGGGAAAGATCCTGATTAACGGGAAAGAAGTTTTCGGAATGACTCCGAGAAAATCCAATGCCTTGAAAATACGGTTTATTCATCAGGAACTGAGCCTTTGCAACGATCTGAAAGTCTATCAGAATATGTTCCTGGGGGAGGAATACAATAAATCCTGGAGGATAGACAAGAGAAAAGAAATTGATCGTGCCCAGGAAGTGCTCGATTCCATGAACACGGGTATTGATGCCGCTCTCATTGTCTCAGACCTCGATACCGCGCAGAAGCAATTGGTTGAGATTGCCAGGGCCCTGTTATTTGAATCCGAACTTATCATCATGGATGAGCCCACCACTGCCCTCAACAGCCAGGAAATTGAGAAATTGTTCTCTATCATGACCGCCTTGAAAAAAAGGGGTGTGAGCTTTATCTATATTTCACATAAGATACCTGAGTTGTTCAGCATCTGTGACAGATACACGGTACTCCGGGATGGTGCTTTTATCCAGACCGGTTTTTTTAGGGATATAAATGAGCATCAGGCTACAGAGCTGCTCATCGGAAAACGATTTGTCGAGGCCCGTCTCAGGGAGGGGCGGCCTTCTCCCGTACAGGAAGAGATAGTGCTCAAGGCCTCGGACATTTGTGGCTTGACGTTCCGCAATATTTCCTTTTCCCTTCACAAGGGGGAGATTGTGGTGTTCACCGGCCTGCAGGGGTCCGGGACTGATGAGCTGGCAACTTCCCTTTTCGGAGCAACCAAGCTGGAAAGTGGAACGGTGGAGAACCGTATGGGAATTTTGGATATGAGGGATATAAGACATGTTATGCAAAGTGGCATTGGAATGATTCCCCGTAACAGGAAAGAACGAGGTATCCTTCCAGACTTAAGTATCCGAAACAATAACTCAATGGCCTTTTTTGTGGCTAAGCACTCAAAACTTTTTATCAGCAGGAAAGAGGAGATCCAACGGTTTGAGCGTAGTAAAGAACGTATGGAAATCAAAGTCTCGAGTGATCTTGACCCGATTACCTCTCTTTCCGGAGGAAACCAGCAGAAAGTAATTCTGAGTAGATGGCTTGAACTTGATTCTGATATATATGTCATGGACAATCCGACACAAGGTATTGATGTCGGAGCGAAATTTGCCATTTATAAATTAGTGGTGGAACTGGCCGAGCAGGGTAAATCGATACTGTTTTTTACCAGTGAGTATCCTGAGATACAACAATTGGCGGATCGTTGTTTTGTTTTGTATAAGGGTGAGGTTTCCGCAGAACTAAGTAGAGGTGAATTTTCTGAAGAAATGATTATGGCGTATTCGACAGGTACGCAGAGGGAGATGCAGAAGTGAAGACGTTGACAATAGGGAAAGAGTCATGGAGAAACCTGACCACGAATTATAGCCATTGGCTAACTTTCATGCTCTTGATGATTGTAGCAATCATCGTAAGCCCATCATTCCTTTCATGGAATAATATCACCAATCAATTTGTCCAAGGTGCAGTGGTTGGAATTTGCGCCATGGGAATGAGCTTGATTATTTCCGCAGGTATGATTGATCTCTCCGTGGGTTCTTCCGTAGCTTTGATAAGTGCCCTTGGTGTTTCTGTTATCAATGATCAGCATAGTCTCTTGCTGGGGTTTGTATTTTGCCTGGTGGCAGGGGTATTGGTGGGTCTCATCAACGGACTATTGGTCACCAAAGGACGCATCGCTCCGTTTATTGTAACCTTGGCCACCATGTCTGCATGGAGGTCTGTTATCAACCAACTGGGACAGGGAGGGCCTTTTACCGTTGACAAGACGATGTACGCTTCTTTTCGTAATATCGCAGCAGGACGTTTTCTGGGTATCCCTCATCTGATGGTTTTCTTCATTGTTGTTTCAATAATTACTGGTATTTTGATGTCCAAGACCAAGTTTGGTACCTATGTGTATGCTATTGGTTCGAACCAGCAGGCTGCAAGACTTTCCGGAATCAATGTAAATCGTGTTAAGACCCTGATTTTCACTTATGCAGGTACCCTCTATGGCTTGGCGGCGTTTCTTCTCGCCAGCCGATTGACTTCAATCCAGGCAGCAAGCGCAGGCAGTGGTTATGAAATGGACGCCATTGCAGCAGTCGCCATCGGAGGAACCTCCATGGATGGGGGGCGAGGAAAGATTGTGGGGACCTTTCTTGGTGTCCTGATGCTTCGCATCATCAACACCGTACTGATTATGGCCAACGTACCTCCATTCCTCAATGGGCTGGTAACAGGGGTGATCATAATCATGGCGGTTCTAGCCCAGTCACGCAGAAAAGGAAAGTAGGGAGGAATCATGAATATCGGAATCGTTGGGGCGGGGAGTATGGCTTCCTACCATTATAAAGGTTTTGTGCAGGCAGGTGCGACGATTGTGGCTGTGGCTGACAACAATCTTGAAAAAGCCAGGACTTTTGCGAGGGAGAACCATATTGGGCAGGTTTTTGGTTCGCTAAGGGAGATGCTTTCTTCTTTGCCTTCCTTGGATGCAATTTCAATCGTTACCCCAAATAAATTTCATAAGGAGCTTGCTATTGAGGCCTTGCAGGCTGGCAAGCATGTCTACTGTGAGAAACCTCCTGCAAGAAATGCTGCAGAAATGCAGGCGATGCTTGCCGCTTCCAGACTGTCAGGGAAGACGTTATTGTTTGATTTCAATAATCGGGCCAGACCAGAAGCTCAGGCAATGATCACCTATATAAACAAAGGAGAGGTCGGCACTATCAATTCTGCTCAGGCGATGTGGATACGAAGGGCGGGTATTCCCGGCTTTGGAGGGTGGTTCAGCAACAAGGAATTATCAGGAGGGGGTCCTGTCATCGACTTATTGCATATGATTGATTTGGCTTTGTATTTTATGGGATTTCCTGAAGCGGAGTATGTACTTGCCAAAACCTTTGATGATTTTATGGGGAACCCTGCATTCAAGGGTCCCTGGGGAGTCTCTGATGGGACCGGTTTGATGGATGTGGAGACTTCCTGCCATGCCATGGTTACCTTTAAGAGCGGCCAATGTCTCACGATTCGAAACTCCTGGGCGGAAATGAACGAGCGGGAGGTTGTTTCCGTAGTGTTTCAGGGAACAAAAGCAGGAGGGAAAGTTGAACGGCTGTTCACTCGGGACGGGTATGATGAGACAAGCTTTGATACCTGCCGCTTATATACACAGGAATATGGCACGCAAGTGAACAGGGATGTTCTCGTAAAAAAGGATGAGACCATGGGACGGGTTGCGAATGCAATGAACTTTGTCGAGGTTATCCAAGGAACAACAAAACCTCTCAATACTCCAGAACAGGCTTTGCAACTCATGAAAATTATTGATGCGATCTATGAGTCGGCCGGTACTGGAAAACCGGTGGCCCTAAACTAGGAGGAAGGTATGAAACGAATCGTAACGCTTGCTTCGGGACAATTTGGGGATCTTAGCCTCGAGCAACTTTGCCCCTTGGCAAAGAAGATGGGTTTTGAAGGATTGGAACTGGCAACCCATGCTCATTTTAATGTCCAGAAAGCAATTTCAGATGATTCCTATATTCCTTATATCAAAGGATTGTTGCAGTCAAACGGATTGCAATGTCAGGCTCTCAGCGCTCATTTGTGCGGGCAATGTGTATGTGATATCTGGGATGAACGGTTGGATAATTTTGCACCAAAATGTTATGCGGGGCAGCCTGAGGCAATTCGTTTATGGGCAATTCAAGAGATGAAGGATACGGCAAAGGCCGCTAGTCTGATGGGCGTGAAAATCGTTACCGGCTTTACCGGGTCCCCTTTATGGGCCCGATGGTATTCCTATCCTCAGACTTCCCAAGCAATGATTGACGAGGGGTTTCTTTCCGTGTACAAAAGTTGGAGCCCAATCTTTGATGTCTTTGATACCTATGGGGTAAAGTTTGCCTTGGAGGTCCATCCGACGGAGATTGCTTTCGACTACTATACCACTGAACGGCTTTTGAAACTGTTTGAGTATCGTCCAACGTTGGGATTGAATTTTGATCCGAGCCATCTGCTGTGGCAGGGGATTGATGAAGTCGGGTTTGTCAGGGATTTCTCCAATCGTATCTACCACGTGCATATGAAGGATGTAAAACTTACCGGAAATGGGAAAGGTGGCCTTCTTGGTTCTTTTCTTCCTTTTGGCGATACCCGCCGGGCCTGGAATTTTGTATCGGTCGGGCATGGCAATGTCGATTTTGATGGAATCATTCGGGAATTGAATACGGCTGGTTACTCAGGACCTCTTTCCGTGGAATGGGAAGATTCAGGGATGGATAGGGAGTTTGGGGCGACGGAGAGCTGCCAATATGTGAAGAAAATTAATTTTTCTTCTTCCTCCCTTGCTTTTGATAGCGCTCTGAAGACGGATTAAAACAAATACGAGTGGTACAAAAGAAGATTCCCTTGGTTGTACCCGAAAACCAGGGGGTTGCTTTTTGTAAAGTCCAAAGTCGCCTCTGGAATGGCTTCTGTCGTTACTATTCTCCAATTTTCCCCCTCTGATGAATTTTGATACAAGGTTACGGCAATACATGGCTGTCAATCATGAGATGTTGCATCTGGTGACTGAAGGTCCTTTTCATGATATAGTCGGTTTACCGAAATAAAAACACAGTTCCGGTTGGTAGTCCGGACATGGCCTCTTGGCCATCAGTAACCTGCCTCCATGGTTGTCCGTTTTCGGCAGTTTTGTTTTAGGAGGACTGCCATGAAAACGTTGGTAGGTTGTTTTTCTGTTTTTTTCGAGGATCCATTCTGGATTGGGGTGTCTGAACGAACCTATGGGAACAAAAGGGAAGTCGCAAGGGTCGTCTTCGGTGCGGAACCGACAGAACTGGAGATACAGAGGTTCTTGCTTGAGCATTGGGATAGCCTGAATTATAGCCCTTCTCTTGATGACAGGGTCAAGGAGCATCCTCGCAATGCGAAGAGAGCTTTTCGGCAAGTGCGAAAGGAAATGAAAGACAAGGGAATCGGGACAAAAAGCCAGCAGGCCCTCTCTGTCCTGCATGAACAGGACCTTGTACAGCGCAAGGGGGAAAGAAGACGGACGGCAAAAGAGCGGAATCAATTGCTGTACGCCATACGAAAGGAACAACTCAAGGAAAAACACAAAGGCCATTAGGCGTTATAGGCACCACTTTATTATGCCCGGGGATATTCGTTACAAAGAAGGCGGTAAGCCAGGACATCTTCCTCTATTGAAGGGAATCTTCCTACGGCCTCATAGAACCGATTATCAGTCACATCGTCATTGCACATGGAAACTTCCCCGATTAATACCGGTCCTGTCCCTTTCTCAATTGCGAACGAATGATATTGATAAGGCCATAAGGTTATACTTTCTCCAGGAGTGAGCTTTACCTGGGTGCCAGGTTTCACTAAGGAGGAACGGCCATCGGAATTGACCCATACCTTCTCATCACTGAGCGATCCATCCTTGTTGCCTTTGAAGAGAGTTATCAGCAGATTCCCTCCGCCTCGATTGATGATGTCCTCGCTCTTTTTCCAATGGAAGTGCAAAGGCGCTGTCTGCCCATCACGAAGCATCAATAGTTTCTCTGCATAGACCTTCTTGTACTTTGGATTGTTTTGGTTCCCATTTCGCAAGGTGATTAAGGCGAAACCGACCTTGTCAAACTCTCCTTTCCCAAAATCCGTGATATCCCAGCCAAGCATGTTGTCCCTGATCTCATCGAATTCGTGTCCTTTTGTTTTCCATTCCTCCAAAGTCCACTTGCAAAAGGGGGGAAGGGCGAACTTGAAACTGGCGATTAGTCCTTCCATCTCTTTGATGATGTTATTGATTTCCGATCTCTTCATATCTTGAATCTCCTTTGTATTGCTCAAAAACCTTCCGGACTTCCTGATAAGAGCGCATGCCTTCCGATCCTCCCGCGCAGGAAAGGGAACAGGCGGCGCAAGCATTACCCAATTGCATTGCCTCGAAAATTGAACCCCCGTTATAGATGGTATAAAGGACACCTGAGCAGAAAGCGTCACCCGCACCGGTCGTACCCTTGATGTAGGAGGGAGGAAGCTGGAGACTCAGGGCCTTGAAGAAGCTTTTCTTCCTACAGTCATATCCATAACAACATTTTGCACTATGGATTATTATCCAGGTGGAGACACCAAAGGAACAAAGCTTCATAAGTACCTGCGGTATCATATCCTCTTGTACCTTACCCTCCTTATCCGTCAGAGGCAGTTCGGAAACCGCCTCCGCCTCAATCTCATTGATGGTGCAGTAGTCGGTATATCGAAGCGCTGCGGATACGATGGGTGAAACCCTTTTGCTTTTCTCAGAGACCATGTCAATCGAGGTTTTCATTCCTCTTTTTTTTGCTTCGGCAAGAATACGCGCTCCGTGAGTGCCGTATTCAGCGTCGATTCCATCAACTTTCTTCATCAGTAGAAGATACTCCAACTGGAATACCTCACCTTGGACTGTATCCCAGTTGATATAAGACTCATCAAAGAAATCACAGGAACCAGGAAAAAAGAAAAAGGTCCGTTGCTTGGAATCGAGGGAATCCATCACCAACGTGATGGGGGTGTTCCCTTCCTCCACCAGATTGGTGAGGTCGATGTTCTCGTATTCCTTTAGCTTTGCCCTCAATGAACGTCCATTGCTTCCCTTGCCGATTACAGCACAAACCTTGACTGGTAATGAAGCATCCAACATGGCCAGATCAAGAATCAGATTGCCTGCACCTCCTACACACTGACTTGTATCTCTGACTTGTACGAGACATCCTTCCTGGGGATAAGTGTCAATAAAGAAGTGTTTATCAAGGATAATGGACCCGGCTACCACTATTCCCTTGTTCATTGATTACTCCTCTTTGTTTTTTTATACTTCATTGTTAAAGATTCTTAACGTATTCTTAATGTTCTCTTCCATTGCTTCGATGGCAAACCCTGGAATATCGTGGAAGAAAATATTGTCATCGCTCTTGTGCTCATCCATTGCCTTCTTGACGGCCTTCCCCCCTGCGAGAGTCATATAGGTATAATAATTGATCTTCCTGATGCCATTTCTGATTGCTCCCTGGAATTCCTCTTTGCTGAGCCCTGAGCCACCATGCATGACGAGAGGAATGTCTATGGCTTTTTTAACCTCGGCGACCCTGTTGAGATCCAGAACCGGTTTCTTGACATAGATGCCATGGGATGTGCCGAAGGCAATCGCCAAGGCATCGACATGGGTTCTCTCCACAAAGTCCTTTGCTACCTGTGGGTTTGTGTACACATCATTCAGGTTGTCAAAACTCTCGGCGGTCTCGATTGCTTTTATCGGTTTTCCCATACCAGTCTCGGAGGAGAAGATATGTCCGAGTTCCGCTTCGACGGTGACTCCAACACTGTGCGCAGCCCTTACTACCAGCATTGTCTCTTTCAGATTGTCTTCGT
>Ga0265294_10001362_pt1 | contig 32951 bp, 29 predicted proteins | sample MunlanPumphouse3_FD_192504 | JGI IMG/M metagenome (GOLD analysis project Ga0265294, IMG submission 192504) | Groundwater microbial communities from a municipal landfill in Southern Ontario, Canada - Pumphouse #3 | ecosystem: Environmental > Aquatic > Deep subsurface > Groundwater | place...
GGCTATCAACGAGATTAAGTCGGGAGGAGTAGGTTGGGGGCAGGGAAGCAGCAACACTATCTCGTTGTCTCCGGGGCAGTCGACTTCTGTTCCGGCCGTGGCTATGGGAGATGCCCAGGGGATTCAGATAGTGGTAAGGAGTGGAAGTGGCTTCACGAAAGCTTTGGTGGCGAAATCCATTCATAAGAAATCTGAAAATAAAGAGGAAACAGTGAAGACTGTGGCTGGTAAGATGAGAGTTGATGGAGATTATAAAGGTGTTTTTAGCGGCAAGGGGTTTTCTGGATCTCTCCAATTGACTATTTCTGGTACCTCTGTACGTGGTGTTTTTGCTGGATCATATAAAGATTCCAAATATAAGATGGATATAAACTCGCCTTTTAAGGGAACCTATAACCCTGAGAATGCCACCATTAAAGCGTCGATTTCGGGAAAAATGACTGTAATAGACTATCACGATAGTAGATATCGTTCCGATAATGGATTTTTCTGTGATTTGAAAGGGACCTATTCAAAGGGGAGTCTTTCTGGAACGTGGTTTGGACAAAACGAATTTGATTATAATTTTTATGGCGGAGAATGGAGTGCCCAATATATAGACAGAAAATAAGAAGACCCCCCTAACTTCGCTTTTGTAGCTAAGTTGGGGGGGTGAACTATCATAGGAACGAATCTGTTCTAACGAATCGTTATTCTTCCTTCTTCTTGAAGCGTTATGTGCCCCACATGGCGAACATATTGTGCAAGACTTTCAACATCTCCTAACTGTAGACTATAGGCGGTAGGTCCTGCCATTTTAAATATGTAATGTTTGTCTCCACCTGTGCCCAACCAATCGTTAGTTGTAACTGTATAGACAGCCTGGGGATTTAAAGGTGTCCATGTTCCATCTTCGTGTTCTACTAATACGTCGACGACGCGGTTTCCAGTCTTAACAAGTTCCCCTTCGTTGTTGATAATTGCAGGTTGGCGACTTAAGTCATAAGTCACTTTAAGTCCAGCTACCTGAATGAATCCGCCAGTTGGAGTTCTCAGATTGCCATCGTACCCATCACCTTCACGAATAAGGGCAGAGGCAGAAACTTCAAGAATGTTTCGAATTTGTTCTCCCGTAAGTTCAAAACGTACAAGAGTATTACCGTAAGGAAGCATTTCATAGAGAGTCTTATATGAAACTTCCCCTGCGGGATAGACTTTGTCTCCTCTGATGCTTCCTCCGTTCATGAGACCTATTTGTGTTTGTCCATTCCAGCGAAGGGCGTCAGCAATAAAGTTTCCTATAGGAGCTTCTTGTCCTCTTACCATGATTTTTCTGGCATCTGCGTCCTGATCCATGATGCCTATAGGTTCACCTAGTTGTTCATCAAGCTTTTGCTGGAAGGGGTCAATGAGCCATGATACTCTTTTATCCATTGGGATAGCAGTCGTGAGCTCTCTGGCTACCCACGTCGAGTGCTCTTCATCAAGCTTGCCATTTTTTATGGCAACTCGGGCAATGCCTGTATATCTCCCCATTGAACCGGACTGAGTAACCATCGTTTTCCACCCGTTAGGGCCGGTTATAATTTCTGGCGTTTCGATTAATGTATGGGTGTGCCCGCCTGTAATAATATGAATACCTTCTACAGATTCTGCAATGGCTCGATCTGCGTACACTCCGATGTGAGTCATAGCGACAATAACATCGCACTCTTCCTTTTGTAGTATGTTCACCATACGTTGTGCTTCTTCAATAAGATTTTGTCCTACTCTGAATTGGCGACTTCCAGTCGTTACTGTAGCGAGTTCAGGAGCGATGAGACCAAAGAAGCCTATTTTTAATCCATTGGCTGCATACTTTATAACGTAAGGGTGATAGAGATTTTTAAAAGCTGGGAGATCCGTATACAGATTGGCGATAGTAAAAGGGAACTTGGCATAACGCATAACATCTTCGAGAACAGCAGCTCCCAGGTCAAATTCATGATTCCCCAACGTTCCAACGTCAATTCCAGCTAAATTGAGAGATCTGACTTCGGGAAGACCTTTATAGAAAAAGAAAAGTGGCCCTTCATTAATATCTCCCATCTCCAGAGCAAAAACATTCCCTGGATTTTTAGCTTTTTCCGTTCTTATAACTGTAGAAGCACGGGCCATACCTCCAACTTCAACTTTGACCTTCTCCCCATTTTTTTCTTGACTAATTGAGTATGGATAAATGTGTCCATGAATATCATTCATAGTGATGAATGTAACTGTCCCATCTGCAGCAAAGGCGCTTACGGCAAGGAGGAGGACAAGACAAAAGGCCAAAAGTCCTCTCGTTAATTTCCTTCCCATAACCTCATCTCCTCTTATTTATATTCTTCAACAACAATTTTGCCTTCCACGACATCTTTAGTAATTTCTTCAAGTTTAACTCTTACGTCTTCGGGAACAAGTTTGAGAGCACTGTCAGTCCATGAAAGTCCGACGCCGTTATTTTTCAGGTCATAAGATACGACTTGTCCTCTTGGATATGTCCCTTCCTGTTTTGCTTTTATAAGGTCGAATGCAGCGTTGTCGAGGCGTTTCAGCATAGAAGTGAGAACGACTTCAGGAGCAAGATATTCTTGTGGCGAGTCGACGCCAATAGCATAGAAGTTTGCCTCTTTTGCAGCAGCAATTACACCCTCTCCAGTACCGCCGGCAACCTGGAAGATAACGTCAGCACCGTTATGATACTGATTTAAGGCCATCTCTTTTCCTTTAGCGGGGTCTGACCAGCTTCCGACAAAACCGGTAAGAATTTTACAGTTAGGGTTAACGTACTTGGCTCCTTGTTCATATCCCACAAAGAAATTGTGAATAACGGGGATATCTTCTCCACCGACTGCTCCTATAATGGCATCTTTATTAACATGTGGATCGTTTTCTCGTGTTGTCATCATCGCGGCGAGAGCTCCTGCCAAAAAACTTCCTTCATTTTCTTTAAAGTCGACATATGTTACATGGGCTGTTTCTCCAGAAACGTCAAAATAGGCGAAATCAGTGTTTGGAAACTCGGGTGCAACTTGCTCTATAGCGTCGATAAATTCGAAGCCTACTACAAATACAAGATCGAAATTTTTAGCAGCAGTTGCTAAATAAGGAACATAGTTTGCAGGGTCGAAGTTGCATTCTACAACCTTCCCGACAATACCCAGCTCTTTCTTAGCCCGTTCAAGACCCGCATTTGCAGAGTCATAAAAAGAGGCATCGCCCAGTTTATTGGCAATAACAAGGGCTACTTTTGTTTTGTCTGCGGCGAAAACTGGTGCGACAATGACTCCGAAGAGAAGTAAGCCAGCTAAAAAAAGGCACCATATTTTTTTACTCATACCTTATCACCTCATCTGAGAGTATTTTGAATCAGGCCTGTTGTGCCCGCTTCATTCGTTTCCAGTTTTTGAAAATCAATGCAAAAATAACTAAAATATAAGGAAGCATCAGAGCTAAATGGCTTGAAAATCCAAAGGATTGAAGCTCTATCCCTACTGTTTGCGCAGCACCGAAGAGAAAAACGCCCACAACAGTCCAGAGGAGATTTCCTCCCCCAAAAATGACAGCAGCTACGGCAAGCCAACCTCGCTCTGCACTCATTCCGCTGACAAAAGCAACTAGATATGAAGTAGAAAGAAATGCTCCGGCCATTCCGACCATGAGCCCATTTATTGCGAGGGCCTTAAAACGAAGACGTATCGGAGAAATTCCCGCGGCAGAAAGAGCTTCTTCATTTTCTCCTACAGCTTTTAAACGCATTCCAAAAACACTTTTGGAATCAAAGAACCAAAAAATAAAGAAAAGAACGAAGGCTACTATTATGATTAAAGAAAGGTCACCAAGCCATGGTATGTGTACGTCTGGAATGCGAACCATACGTGGATCCCTGAATCCTCCCTTTACATGGAAAATACTTTTCATAAGAAGAATAGATAGACTATCGGCAAGAATATTGAGGGTCATTCCGACTACCCATATGTTAGCTCTTAAAAAAACGCAGAGGAGCGCGAATAACATGTTAAAAAGCAATCCCGCAGCCATGCCGAAAAGAATTCCGATAACCCAACTTTCAAAAAAATAATTGCCGCAGACGGCAAAAAAAGACGAAATGAGCATAGCTCCTTCTTGACTGATATTGAGAACACCGGTTTGTTGTGTCCATGTTCCGCCAAGAGCAGTGAGCAATAAGGGGGTAGACATTCGTATTGTTGCTCTGACAAAGTCAAGCATGGTTTAATCCTCCCTGATACGATTTGCCAAACGGTTTGCGATAGATATTCCAGCAGTTACAAAAAGAACGGCGCAGCAGACAATGACTGACACTAACTCTTGAGGGATGTCGGTCATAAGCTCCATTTGAAGGGCTCCAGAGCTCATAACGGAATAGACAAGAGCGGCGATAATTCCTCCAAGAGGAGAATAAGTAACCATCATGGCCAGTATCATTCCTGTCCATGTGTACCCAGGTGAGATATTAATGAGAAAACGATAGTGGTCTCCCATGACCAAAAGGGAACCGGCAAGACCTGCAAGGGCTCCACTTAAAAGCATGGCTGTCATTTGTCTGTTTCGTACATCAATACCTCCATATTGTGCGAAGCGAATATTCATGCGGGAAGAGCGCCAATCATATCCCCATACAGAGAGGGTCATGAGAATCGTAACAGCAACTACTGCTACTATAGCTATGTAAATGCCAGTGTTAAGAGTTCCAAAAATCTGGAAGTGGGAAAGGCGCATGGCTTCAGCAATTTTTTCGGTGCTTCCTGCACTTGTTCTTTCTCCTGCGTATGGTCCGGTAGCAAGGAAGGTCGTAAAAAGGATGGCAATGGAATTAAGCATTATTGTAAGAACAACAATATTGAGACCACGATCAAGATGTAGTTTGCCTGGAATCCAGGCCCAAAAAGCGGCTGCGCTTATTCCGGCGGCGAGTCCAAGGGGTATGAGTATAAAACCAGGCATCCCCGCAAACTCTATTCCAATAAAAGCGGCTGCAAAGGCGCCGAGATAGAGTTGCCCTTCAGCACCAATATTCCACATTCCGGCATAAAAAGCGACAGCTATACTCATTGTTGAAAGTACAAGAGGAACAGCTCGTGCTAAAGTAGCTAGAAAAGCATCGGTGTCTCCCAGAGCACCTATAATCATTTCAGCATAGGCTTCAATTGGGTTAGCTCCGTAAAAAAGGATAAGAATAGAGCCAATAAGAAGACTCAGGCCGAAAGAAATAAGAATGATGCATTGATCGCGATAGCGGGAAAACCAGTCTTTTAATGAATAATTCACGTTTTTATACCCCCTCTAACATTAAACGTCCGATAAGGGTTCGATTTGCCTCTTTTCGAGGAAGAATGGCAACTAATGTTCCTCTGTTGATAACGGCAACTCTATCGCTTAAAGATAAGACTTCGTCAAGGTCTGCAGATATGAGTAAAATAGCTTTTCCGTCTTTTCGTAAGCTAAGGAGACGATCATGTATAAAGGATATTCCACCAATATCGACACCTCGTGTAGGTTGAGAGACAAGAAGAAATTCAGGAGCCTGTTCTAATTCACGCGCCATAACAAGACGCTGCATGTTTCCTCCTGAAAGAGTTCCTGCTTGAATATTTTCATTGGCAGCCATGACGTTATATTGTTTCATAAGATTTTGAGTGAATTTTTTGATGGCGGGGAAATTTTGGAAAAAGTTTCTTTTTAAGAAGGAGGATTTATATTGATAGCCTAAAAGAGCGTTGTCTTTTAATGAGGCCAGGGGAGCTAAACCTGTTTTTATTCGATCTTCGGGGATATATGAAAAACCTTCACGTCTTCGCTTCAGAGGAGATAGGTAGGTAATATCTTTTCCCCCCATAAAGATTTGCCCTTCTTTAACGGTACGAAGACCTGAAATAGCTTCTTCAAGTTCGCTCTGTCCGTTACCGGTAATACCTGCTATTCCTACTATTTCTCCTTTATGAACTTCCAGCGAAAAATCTTTTATAGCCTCTTGGTGCCTGTCCCCGAGAACGGTGAGATTTTTTATTTCAATACAGGATTTTAATTCATGAGATGAAGTTTCTTCTAAAACAGGAATATGTACGCTGTGTCCAACCATAAGAGAAGCCAGATTTTCTGCATTTGCCTCTGCACGGGGTAACGTGGCAATATGTTTGCCTTTGCGCATGACTGTTATAACGTCAGAAATTGCGAGAACTTCATTGAGATTATGGGCAATAAAAATAATGGTTTTACCAGCTTTACGAAATTCTTTAATAATCGAAAAAAGGCCATCTATTTCTTTAGGAGACAAAACTGCTGTTGGTTCGTCGAAAATAAGAATTTCGGCTTTTCTATAAAGAAGTTTGAGTATTTCCACTCGCTGCTGAATACCTACCGGTAAAGAGTGAACAGGAGCTAAAGGGTCAATTTCGAGTCCATACTGTGAAGAGAGTGACGCAACGCTTTCTATTGCCTGCTTATCATCAAAAACCAAACCATGAAAAGGTTCGTCGCCAAGAACTACGTTTTTATACACAGGCAGCGAGGGGACAAGCATAAAATGTTGATGAACCATTCCAATTCCGTATTTCATTGCATCCCGAGGGGTTTTTATTGAAATTTTCTGTTTGTTAAGCTCGAAAGAGCCTGATGTGGGTGAATATAAACCATAAACACATTTTACAACTGTAGATTTTCCTGCTCCATTTTCACCAACTAAAGAATGAACAGTACCACTGGCTATTTCTAGAGAAAAATTATCGACGGCTTTAAGTTTCCCGAAGTTTTTAGTAAGTGCGGAAATAAACAGAGATGACATCATATCTCCCTCCAATTCCGGTGGGAAGCCTTTTTTACAATGTTTTTATTGTAGCACGATTTTAAAAAAACTGGAGTGTAAAAACATAAAGGGACCCTGAAATTCAGGATCCCTTTATGAAGAGTCTAATAGATTGTTTATTTTTATATTTTTAAGTTCTTCCTATTTTTCTTCTTTTCTTAAAACGTTATCGAATGTTTTTCTATCTTTGAATTCTTCTTTTTTCCCTTTATTCCATTGGGAGACGGGAGTTAAAAAACCTACGACACGTGAATAAACTTCACACTTAGTCCGTTTTGCGCTATTCATTTTTTCTCCTCCTTAACTTTCTCCTTAAACTCAGTTTCGTCTTTAATTCTCTAGTTACGTATTTCCACATTTAAAACATATTTTAAAGCGATCTCTTTGAAATGCTCTAATTCAGCTATTGAAAAACCACGTTGCTTAGATAGTTCATTTAAAAGAGTATTAGAAGGTCTGAAATTTTGAATAAAATATTTCTTTGAGCCTTCTATCATTTTACCTATTTTTTCAATCTCTTCTTCATCAGTAAATCCAGGTACAACGGTAGTTCTAAACTCGTGAAAGACAGAGGATTTTTCCAATAGCTTAATGGTTTGAAATATGGGTTCTATAGAACCGTTGTATCCTGCTGTCGAAACATATTGATCTGGAGATGCTTTGACGTCCATTGCAATATAATCTACAAGCTCTTTTTCCAATAAAGTCTGTATGATTTCAGGTTTGCTACCATTCGTATCGATTTTTATAAGAAAACCCATTCCTTTTATTTTTTCTACAAAATGTAAAAGATCAGAGTGTAACGTGGGTTCTCCTCCGCTGATAACGACGCCGTCAAGAAGGCCGGTTCGTTTTTTAAGCAAATCAAAAAAATCAATTTCTGAAATATGTGATGTTTCTTTTCCCACTACCAGTTCCGGATTATGACAGTAAGGACACCGAAAGTTACATCCTTTTGTAAAAATAACGGCTGAAACTTTCTCTGGATAATCGATGAGACTTGACGGAACAATACCAGCTAAAATCACTTCGTTTTCACTTCTTCCTCATATCCATTTTCTGCATCGCAGTAAGGGCAATATTCGTGAGCTCCTGGAATATAGCCATGAATGGGACAAATACTAAAAGTAGGCGTAATCGTAAAATAAGGAAGATGGAAGTTCTCTGCAATTTTTCGAACCAAACGCTTCGTGCTTTCACCGCTAGGCATACTTTCTCCTAGGAAACCATGGAAAACGGTTCCTCCTGTGTAGAGTGTCTGGAGGTTGTCCTGAAGTTCCAAAGCTTCAAAAATATCATCGGTATATCCTACTGGTAGCTGAGTTGAGTTTGTATAGTAAGGTTCTGCTCCCCAACGTCTCACTTTATCCTCGTTGGCAGCAATAATGCTATTGCCGTAACGGTCTTTATCGAGGCGTGCAAAGCGATAGCTTGTTCCTTCAGCTGGAGTTGCTTCAAGATTGTAAAGATTGCCAGTCTCTTCCTGAAAATCTGAGAGACGTTGCCTCATAGCTGTCATCACTCGAGTTGCAAATGCCATCCCTTCGGGGTCTGCAATGGTTTTACCCATAAAGTTCATCAATGCTTCATTCATTCCGTTAATGCCAATCGTATTAAAGTGGTTATTCCAATACATTCCAGTTTCTTCTCTTATAGAGCGAAGATAGAATTTAGAGTAAGGATAAAGGTTTGCGTCTGTTAATCGTTCAAGAATTTTTCGTTTTATCTCGAGACTTTCTTTTGCTATATCCATAAGTTCAAATGTGCGCTGTAAAAAGTTCTCTTCATCCTTGGCGAGATAGCCGATACGAGGCATATTTAAAGTCACGACACCTATTGATCCGGTCATGGGATTCGAACCAAAAAGGCCACCGCCTCTTTTTCGGAGCTCTCTATTGTCCAAACGTAGACGGCAACACATAGAACGAGCATCGTCTGGACTCATATCGGAGTTAATGAAGTTCGAAAAATATGGGATTCCATAACGAGCGGTCATGTCCCATACCGAGTTGAGCACGTCATTATTCCAATCAAAATCCTGCGTTATGTTGTATGTGGGAATAGGGAAGGGGAAGACTTTGCCTGTAGCGTCTCCCTCTAGCATGACTTCCGCAAAAGCGCAATTGAGCATATCCATTTCTTTCTGGAAGTCCTTATATGTTTTATCCATAGGTTGACCACCTACTATCGCTGGAAGGCCACCAAGAACAGCAGGGGGGATAAGGTCCATCGTAATATTCGTAAAAGGTGTCTGGAATCCTACACGGGTAGGAACATTCAGATTAAAAATAAATTCTTGTAGAGCCTGCTTTACCTCACGATATGTAAGATTATCGTAATAGATAAAAGGAGCCAGATATGTATCAAAATTAGAAAATGCCTGAGCTCCAGCAGATTCTCCTTGCATCGTATAGAAAAAATTAACAATTTGTCCAAGCAAACTTCTAAAATGTTTCGCTGGCTTACTGCTCATTTTCGTCTGTACTCCAGTAAACCCGCTTACAAGAAGATCATAAAGGTCCCAGCCACAACAATATACTGAGAGGTTACTCAAATCATGAATATGCAAATCACCTGCAATATGGCGTTCCCGTACTCGAGGTGAATATATCTCTTGAAGCCAGTATTGAGCAGTTAGTTCAGATGCAATATAGTTATTAAGCCCTTGAAGGGAGTAACTCATATTACTGTTCTCATTGACTTTCCAGTCTAGCTTTTTAAGATACTTGTTGATCATGTCTGCTGCACTGCCGAGAAGTTTTTGCGTATCTCTCATTTTGGCGTGCTGCTCTCGATACAGAATATATGCTTTTGCTATAGAGGCATATCCCTTCTCTATCAGGAATTTTTCCACAAGATCCTGTACTTGTTCTACGGTAGGAATTCCTTCCTCCTTATAGAAAATTTCAAGAAGAGAAACGATTTGCCGAGTAATTTCTTGGCCGACTTCTGCGGGGTTTGCATGATTAACAGCTTTAGCCGCTTTCATTACAGCCGTTGTAATTTTCTTTTCATCGAAGGGTACTTCATGGCCATCTCTTTTCCGTATTCGATGTATCACAGTAGAGGCCTCCTTAATTATGGGAGTAATTTCAAATGCACGAGGTCCGATTATACAGTGCTTTATAGAAAAGACCAAATGTTTATATGAGTCTATATAGCGTCATTTATAATATTATAACGCTATATGTATGGATTTTCTTCGTACTTCTCTTTTTTTCTCTTTTTGCTTCTAGTCGGAATCGTGTGCATATTGTAAGATGAATGACATCTTGTCTTCTGATATTTTTAACATTTTATGAGCCAGTGGAGAAAAGGAGTGTTCACATGGCGACTTTCGGAAATTACAAAGATGACGAATCTTTCAAAAAAATTACCTCACGAATCAGAACCACCATCGAAACTGCTTTTTGGGGTAATAACGTTTTCCATATAACAACACCGCGTGAAGCATATGAACTCGCAAAAAGAAGCCCTGGAACAGTGGAACTGACGGGAATGCCAGTATATGAACCGGAATGGCAGGGACTTCCAACGGGATGCAATGTCCTTCTTTTTAATGATGGAGCTGTCGTAGGACGGTGCGCAGCAGCGAGACGTATTATTGGTGAGCCTAACGTGTCTCTTGATGAATACGCGACAAAGTTGCGGGAAGCAGTCTACAATATGCGCTATAAAGATTTATATGCTACGGAAGCTGTTATTGGTCTTGAGAAAGACTTCATGGTTAGAGCCCACCTTCTCATTCCTAAAGGGCATGAAAATATGCTCTATAATTGGGTTCTAAATTTCCAGTATATAAATAAAATTTACAATGAAATGTACAAAGAGTCTAAAAAATATGTTGAGGGTGATATCTATATATTGGCAGATCCAGACTGGAAACATCCAGATCATCCTTTAGGCTTGTCACTTTTTGATCCAGAGCATAATTGTGCTGCTGTTTTAGGAATGCGTTATTTCGGTGAGCTAAAGAAGGGAACACTGACATTGGCGTGGGGAACTGCCGTACGCAATGGTTTTGCTTCGTGTCATGGAGGATTAAAAAGATATAATCTTTCTGGAGGGCGTTCCTTTGTTGCCGCTGTTTTCGGCCTTTCCGGGTCGGGAAAATCTACTATCACTCATGCTCGGCACCAAAATAGATATGATATTACCGTACTTCATGACGATGCTTTCGTTATTAATCTTAAAGATAGGTATTCCATAGCTTTGGAACCTTCGTATTTTGATAAAGTTCAGGATTATCCTATGGGGTGTGATGATAATAAATTTATTGTTACGCTTCAGAATTGCGGAGCGGTGCGTAATGAGAATGGCCTTGTTTGTGCCGTTACAGAGGATCTCCGTAATGGAAATGGAAGAGCTATAAAGTCTAAACTTTGGTCTCCAACTCGTGTCGATCGAATAGATGAACCTATAAATGCTATCTTCTGGCTAATGAAAGATCCAACTATTCCTCCAGTTCTCAAACTTACAGATCCGGTTTTGGGAGCAACTATGGGGGCAACATTAGCTACGCGAAGAACGACGGCAGAACGTCTTGCTCCTGGAGTTGACCCGAATGCTCTTGTTTTTGAACCCTATGCTAACCCCTTCAGAACGTATCCGTTAAGCATAGATTACAATCGCTTTAAAGCCCTTTTTGATAGTGGTGTAAACTGTTATATTCTAAATACGGGAGATTTTATGGGCAAAAAAGTGCAGCCTTGCCATACTCTTTCAATACTCGAATCAATCATTGAAGGGCATGCCTCCTTTAAACCTTTTGGCCCGCTGCGTACAATTGAAATAATGCATATCGATGATTTCTCTGTTTCACTCAACGATGTGAACTATAAAAAAGAGATTTTTGCTCGCATTAAAGATCGAATTGCTTTTGTTAAATCAAGAGAATCGGAACGGGGAGGAGTAGATAAGCTTCCCAGAGAAGCTCTTGAAACTCTTCAAAGTTTAACAAGGGAGTTAGGATATCCCGGAGAAAATTAACAATAGTATCGAAAGAATTTTATTTGGTAGGTGAATAGATGTGGAGACTACAAGAAGGATGGGGGAAGAGTCAATCCCCCGTCTTCTTTTTCATTTTTCAGCTCCTGCTATAGTGGGATTGCTTGCTAATGCTTTATACAATATTGTTGATAGAATTTTCGTAGGTCATGCAGTTGGACCTATGGGAATAGCTTCTATTGCTGTTGCTTTTCCCTTTATGATTGCAGGTATTGCAGTGGGCCTGCTTGTGGGAGTCGGCTCTTCTGCTCTTATTTCAATTTCTCTTGGAGAGAAAAAGAGACGACAAGCAGAAGTTATTATGGGGAATGCAGTTGCTCTTCTTGCCATAGCAAGTGTTTTAGGCGTGATTTTGGGGTGGCTTTTCCTAGACGATATTTTGCGTTTGGGGGGAGCAACTGATTTATTATTGCCAGAAGCCAGGAAATATTTGCGAATTATTCTTATGGGGGTTCCCTTTTCTCTTTTTAGTTTTGGTTTTAACTACTTTATTCGAGCTGAAGGATCTCCCCGTTTTGCAATGATGACCCTCCTTCTAGGGGCCGGGGCAAACATCGTTCTTGATGCAGTTATGATAATGGGGCTTAATATGGGGCTTGAAGGAGCTGCTTTTGCTACCATCACTGCCCAGCTTATAGCTGCTTTATGGGCAACATCCTTTTACGCGAGGAATAAAGGACGTTTACGTATTCGATTGATAAATTTACGATTGCGCAAAAGAATAGTTAAAAGGATTGTTTCCATAGGAATGGCTCCTTTTTTACTTGAGGCGACCTTTACTTTTATTTTAGGGCTACTGAATCAAGTTTTGAAGGTTTATGGTGGAGAAATAGCTATATCAGCTCTGGGAATATTTTTTAGTCTTGATTCTATGCTTTTCCTTCCTGTTTTGGGGATCGGTGAAGGAGCTCAACCTATCATAGGGTATAACTTCGGTGCTAAACATATCGACAGGGTTAAATCGACGGTGAAGTGGGCACTTGCCGGAGCATTATCGTTTTTCGGTTTGAGCTTTATTATCGTTTACTTTTTGGCCCGACCTCTCGTTATGATTTTTAATACGACGAGCCCCGAACTTATTAATCTAGCAGCAAGAGGACTTGTTATTTCTTACAGCTGCGTAGTTTTTGCTGGGATTACAATCATTGCATCATATACGTTTCAGGCTTTAGGTTTGGGCCGTCAGAGCTTAATACTCAATATTATGAGGCAGGTTATTTTTTTCATTCCGCCGCTTTTAATCCTCCCTCCTCTTCTTGGAACTGATGGAGTTTGGTTGGCATTTCCATTCTCTGATGTGGGAGGAGGCTTATTCGGTGCCTTTTTACTACGGCGCCAATTTCGGGATTTTGAGCGCTTTAGAGTCGAAGAAAAGGATAACGAAAAAATATAATGCAACCGGTTGCATTATATTGAGTGTTGACGTATAATGCTTCCTATGAGGGAGGCGATGTCTATGTGGATGAAAGACATGAACGGAAATTGGTATAATAGTGAGCATGCAGTTTCGAGCAAAAAGATGAACGAGTGCCAGGGATATTGGCAGAAGGATTCTTATGGCAATTGGTATTGTGCAAAAGCGGATTTCTCCCTCATTCGTGCAACGTCTAAAATGTCTTTGTCGTTAGGAAGAGCCTCGTAAATATTTTCTTATTACGTTATAGTATAAGTATTTAATATTGAATTTAAATATTCGTTATGATATGTTGCCCTCATAGGCTTAAAGCTTGTGAGGGTTTTATTTTATGTAAAGGAGGAATAGTCAGAATGTGTAAAATGCAAAAAAAGATTGTAGCTTTTCTTTTCGTAGCGCTCTTTGTTTTTGCTTCTTGTGCCTGGGCTGAAACACCAGTATTACGTATGGCGACTACAACGAGTACAGACAATACCGGATTGCTTGACTACCTTGCTCCTCTTTTCAAAGCCGATACAGGTATTGAATTACAGTGGGTTGCCGTTGGAACTGGAAAGGCCCTGGAATTAGGTAAAAATTGTGATGTAGATATATTGCTTGTTCACGCTCCTGATACAGAAAAGAAGTATGTGGAAGATGGATATGGGGTAAATAGACGACAAACAATGTACAATGATTTTATTATCATCGGTCCTAAAGATGATCCCGCGAGAATTAAAGAGCTGACTGTTGTTGAAGCTTTGAGTAAAATAGCGTCTTCCAATGCTTCTTTTGCAAGTCGAGGAGATAAATCAGGTACACACATTATGGAAATGAACCTTTGGAAAGAAGCTGGTTTAGCGCCTGATAAAGAGGCATGGTATATACAGACTGGTCAAGGAATGATTAATACGATCAATATAGCAGCAGAGCGCTCTGCATATACAATGACTGATCGTGGAACTTTTATCAAATATGAGGATGTAAGCAAAGGGAATTCACCTTTTGCAATAGTAGTAGAGGGAGATCCCGTTCTAAGAAACCAATATAGTGTCATTGCTGTTAACCCTGCCCGCTGTGACAATGTCAAGTATGATCTGGCTCTTAAATTTATAGATTGGATCGTCTCTCCTCAAGTTCAGGAAAAAATAGGAAAGTTTGAATTGCTTGGAAAGACCCTCTTTTTCCCGAATGCTGATGCGCAGTAAAAAGCATATTTTATAGAGAAAGCGCTGCCTTAACAGGGTGGCGCTTTCTTTAACTGGAGGAATATCTTTATGGATTATATTTCTCAAGGAATTTTAAAAGCCTTCAGTCTTCTTTTATCTGGTGATGCACAGACATGGTCTGCTATTGTAACTACATTAAAGGTGTCATCTCTTTCTATTTTCCTCACTCTTCTTATTGGTATTCCGGCAGGTTTTTTTCTCGGGAGCGTTCCTTTTCCGGGGAGGAATATTATTCGAACCTGTGTTGACACGCTCTTGGCTCTTCCCACAGTGGTTGTAGGATTGCTTGTTTATTCTTTTATCTCCAGACGGGGTCCATTGGGATCATGGGGATTGCTTTTTACAACTGAAGGCATTGCTCTGGGACAAATTGTATTGGGATTACCTATAGTCGTAGCTCTTACCGCTTCTGCTATCGAAGGACTTGAAGTGCAACTCCGCCAGACACTTCTGACTCTTGGAACAACAAAGAGACAGCTTACATTAAGTACTCTATGGGAAGCTCGTTATGCTGTTATAGTTGCCGCAATAACAGCATACAGTCGTATTATTTCAGAGGTGGGAGTGTCAATGATGCTTGGTGGCAATATAAAATGGCATACTCGTACTATAACAACAGCTATTGCGCTTGAAACAGGCAAGGGCGAGTTTGCTATGGGCATCGCTTTGGGTTTGGTTCTCTTATCACTTGTTTTAGTGGTCAATTTGATGCTTGCTGAGTTTAAGCGGAGGAGTGCGGCATGAGCTCTATATATTCTCTTAAAAAAGTCAGACATTTTTATAGCGGACGTTGTGTGCTCGACATCCCAGATTTAGATATAGAGCAAGGTGAAATAATAGGACTTCTCGGTGCTAATGGTAGCGGAAAAAGTACCCTTCTTCGCATTCTTGCTTTTCTTGAAAGGCCGACAGAAGGTGAACTCTATTTTAAAAACAGAAAAATAGAAACTTTCTCGGTGGAAGATCGAAGATCAGTAACGCTCTTGTTGCAAGAGTCATATCTTTTGAAAAGAACGGTATGGGAAAACGTTGCTTTTGGTTTAAAAATACGTGGAATCAGTGGTAAGGAATTGTTTAAAAGGGTGGAGCAGGCTCTTCTTTTTGTTGGTCTTGAACCTGAAAATTTTGCGAAAAGAAAGTGGTTTGAACTCTCTGGAGGAGAAGCTCAACGTGTTGCTCTTGCAAGTCGCCTTATATTAAGACCTCAGGTTTTACTTTTAGATGAACCCACAGCTAGTGTCGACCAAAATAGTGTCGATTTAATGAAGCAATCTATCAAAGTTTGGCGAGAGAAATGGGGGACAACTATCTTTCTTGTTAGCCATGACGATATTTGGATTAAAAGTCTCGCGGACCAAATTATGAGCTTATCGGAAGGGAAACTCTCTTTTTCCGCACATGATAATCTCATAAAAGGGATTTGGGAAAAAAGGGGAGACATGGCAAAACTTTACTTGCAAGATGGACAGGTGATCACCTCTTCTGTTTTTCCTGAAAAGGGAGAAAATCTTTATATTAATCCTTCCGCTATTGTTCTCTCGGTAAAAAAGGTAGACGGAATTTCGGCTCGGAATTCTCTGTATATGCTTGTTGACAGTCTTATATATGAAAATGGCAACAATTGTGTTCTTGTTACACTTTCTGTGAGGGGCCTCACCCTGGTTGTTCGAATAACTCCTGAAGCGGCCCAGGAACTCAATATTGTTCCTGGAATGTATGTTTGGGCTTTTTTTAAAGCGACATCATTTCATACTTCCCAATATTAGTTTTTTTGAATAATGGACGCAATATACACTTTTCAGTTGGGTTGTACAGTTTTTATTCATGTGATAGCATGAACGTGGAATTTGAAAATTCCTTTTCTTCAGTTCATCACCTCTATGGAAAAGTTTGAGGGGCCAAGAGATGACAATAATGGAACCCCTCTCGAAAAGAAAACTGCCGGCCGCTTTCCGAGGGGGAGCGGCTTTTATCTATATTGATGATTTTTCTGTGTCTTTTGTATGGAAAATACGTAATATGGTTTTTTTCTAAGATTGTGAAAGAGATAGCAATTAATGTTGCTATCTCTTGTTCTTCATAAAGAGCATTTGCTTTGAGAAAAAGTTCCCGAAGTCATTTCGGGAGTTCACAACAAGGAGGGGAATCATGTCACAGGTGGAGTTGGAACGAATCCAGAAAACGCGGGAAATTGTGGCTCCTTGGAAGGGAAAGAAAGGTGGTCTCATTCCTATTCTCCAGGAAGCTCAGCACGAATTCGGGTACCTGCCCCCCGAAGTCATGGAAACAATCTCCAAAGAGCTTAAGATTGCAAAAGCTGAAATTTATGGAGTAGCGACATTTTATGCACAGTTTCATTTGAAACCACGGGGCAGACATGTTGTTCGAGTTTGTCGAGGAACGGCTTGCCACGTTCGTGGCAGTTTGAAAATCCTTGACAAGGTCAAAGAGCTTACAGGCGTTAGCGAAAACGAAACAACTGATGATTTACGATATACGATAGAGCCGGTCGCCTGCCTTGGTGCATGTGGACTAGCCCCTGTCATGATGGTAGATAACCAGACTTTTGGACGTCTTGCCCCTGACATGGTGGCCGGAATACTTGCTAAGTTCGAATAACGAGGAGGACGGCAATGGCTAAAATTAATAATTTGGAAGAGCTTAAAAAAATTCGCGAGAAATCTAAAGATTTAACTTCAGCCCGTTCCGAAGGAAAAGTCGTTATTATTGTTGGTATGGGAACTTGTGGAATTGCTGCAGGAGCCCGCGAAGTAATGACTGCTATTATGGATGAAGTTGAGAAGAGAAAGTTGACTGATGTCAATGTGCAGACAACCGGTTGTATCGGTATGTGCCAGAATGAGCCTTTAGTAGATGTTATTCGTGACGGGATGCGTATTACATATGGTAATGTGAAACCTTCTGATATCCCCGTCATTATTACTGAACACGTTGTTAATGGTCATGTCGTTGAAAAACTGGCCATTGGCAGAGCCGACTAAGGGGGGGAGTCAGAATGCCGATCTATCGTTCTCACGTTCTTATCTGCGGAGGAACTGGATGTACCTCTAGTGGATCCCATGATGTGATGGACGCATTCCGAGAAGAACTTCGTAAACAAAAACTTGACAGGGAAGTCCTCGTCGTTCCTACAGGTTGTCACGGTATGTGTGAAATGGGGCCTATCGTTGTTGTTTATCCAGAGGGAACTTTCTATTGCAGGGTTGCTGCAGATGATGTTAAGGAAATAGTCTCCGAACATCTTTTAAAAGGACGAATTGTTCCCCGGCTTCTTTATACTGTTTCAGAAGAAGCTCCTAAAGTTCCTCACTATAAAGAAATTCCTTTCTATGGAAAACAGCATCGTATAGCTCTCGAAAACTGCGGCTATATCAACCCGGATAATATAGAGGAATATATTGTTCGGCATGGCTATGAAGCTTTAGGTAAAGCTTTGATGGAAATGACTCGCGAGCAGGTTATTGAAGAAATAAAAACTTCTGGCTTGCGTGGCCGTGGGGGCGGCGGATTCCCTACAGGCTTAAAGTGGACTTTTTGTGCCAGGGCTCAAGGAGACAAAAAATATGTTATTTGTAACGCTGACGAAGGGGACCCAGGCGCATTTATGGACAGGTCAATTCTTGAAGGAGATCCCCACGCCATAATCGAAGGAATGATGATTGGAGCGTATGCCATAGGGGCCAATGAAGGATATATTTATTGTCGTGCCGAGTATCCCTTGGCAATTCTGCGTTTAAAGACAGCTATAGCAAAGGCTGAAGAATATGGCCTCCTTGGAGAACATATTATGGGTACTGATTTCTCCTTTAATTTGCATATCAAAGAGGGAGCAGGAGCCTTTGTTTGTGGTGAAGAAACAGCTCTAATGGCTTCTATTGAGGGACAGCGGGGTATGCCCCGTCCACGTCCTCCATTCCCTGCCAATAAGGGGTTGTGGGGAAAGCCTTCGAATATTAACAACGTTGAGACATGGGCAAATGTCGCTTATATCATTCGTCATGGTGGTGCTCATTACGCTTCGATGGGAACAGAAAAATCTAAGGGAACGAAAGTTTTTGCCCTTACAGGAAAAGTTAAACATACTGGTCTTGTAGAAGTTCCCATGGGTATCACCTTGAGAGAAATTATTTTCGATATAGGTGGCGGCATCCTTAACGATAAGAAATTTAAGGCTGTTCAGATTGGAGGCCCCAGTGGAGGATGCCTTACGGAAGAACATCTTGATATTCCCGTAAGCTACGAGTCTCTTGCAGAAGTTGGAGCCATTATGGGATCCGGCGGAATGGTCGTTATGGACGAAGATAACTGTATGGTCGACGTTGCTAAATTCTTCCTTGAGTTTACACAGCGGGAATCATGCGGAAAGTGTACTCCTTGCCGAGAGGGAACAAAGCAAATGTTGTTGCTTCTTAACAAAATTACTGAAGGTAAGGGCACGATGGAAGATCTCGAAAACCTGAAAAACCTTGCCCTTATGGTCAAGGAAATGTCTCTGTGTGGATTGGGACAGACTGCTCCTAACCCCATACTTACGACTCTTCGTTACTTTAAAGATGAGTATATAGCTCACGTACGAGACAAAAAATGTCCGGCAGGTGTCTGCCCTGCACTTATTGAATTCTCCATCGACCAGGACCTTTGTAAGCGTTGTGGCCTTTGTGCTCGAAACTGCCCGGTACAATGTATCCCTGGGGATAGAGCGTCGGGGTACACCATCGACACAGAGAGATGTATCCGTTGCGGCACCTGCTATGATAAGTGCCCCTTCGGAGCCATTATCAAAGGTTAGTGTGGCAGGGAGGATGCGAATATGAGCGAAATTACTCTGAACATTGATGGAAAAGTTTGTAAGGGAACTGCAGGGGATACTATCCTTGGAGTAGCCCGTAAAAACGATGTCTACATTCCGACCCTTTGCTACCTTGAGGGTATTTCTGCTATAGGTTCATGTCGTATGTGTGTCGTGGAAGTGGAAGGAAGCAATAAACTTCTGACTTCATGCACAACACCAGCTACAGATGGCATGGTTGTTCACACACAAACAGAAAAGTTAAAAGAATATAGACGTCAGATTCTTGAACTTCTTTTTGCTGGAAGAAACCACTTCTGTATGTTCTGTTCACAGAGTGGAGATTGCGAACTGCAACGTCTTGCTATTGAACATGGAATGGATAAGGTTCGCTATCCTTATCTCTATGCGGATTTTCATAATGATGCGTCAGATGAAGATTTGCAGGTAGACCATAACAGATGCATACTTTGTTTGCGCTGCATCAGGATTTGTGATGAGAAAGTTGGAGCACATACTTTAGATCTTGAAAAACGGGGTTGGAACGCCAGCGTAGTCTCCGATCTTGGTAAAGTTCTTGGTGAAAGTGACACATGCGTTTCTTGCGGAGCTTGTGCTCAGGTTTGCCCCACTGGAACTATTACCATCCGCGATTTTGTCTATCGTGGGCGTCGTAACGATTGTGACGAGGTCGTTGAGAGTATTTGCCCTCTTTGCCCAGTAGGATGCAAAATAAAGGCATATGTCAGAACGGGCAGCATAACAAGAGTTGAAGGTGCTTCAGTAACAAGTCCCGATGGAGGGCAGCTTTGTCATAAAGGCCGTTGGTGGCTGCCTGAATCCACAGAAAGAGAACGTCTTTCTGTTCCTATGATCCGTACTGGCTCAACATTCCGGGAAGCATCTTGGGATGAAGCTCTCGGACTCGTTGCTGATAAACTGAGAACGGCCAAGATTGAAAAGAAGGCTGGCGCCCTTGTATCAGGGCTTTCTACAGACGAAGAACTCTCTGTTATTTCAGACTTTTTCCGTGATTCTCTGAAAATAGACAAAATCGATTGCTTTAATGGGGATACCCTTCGTGGTTTTGAAGAAGGTTTCAAGCCGTTCTTAAGTCAGGGAGTGCGCCCCTTTACAGCAGCTCATAACATACTTGACAGTGATGCCATTATTGTTATTGGCGGAGATCCTCAGAATGAAGCTCCTGTAGTTGCCAGCTATATCAGAGTAGCTACAGTGAAGAATGGTGCAAAACTTATTAACTTCTCGGCCAAGGATAATCCTTTCGAGGATATTACAGATGCTGATATCCGTATATCGGCAGAAGTTCTTCACGGTGCTCTCGTTTCCTTTACCGAAGCTGTTGCAGGAAGAGAAGATGCCGAGAACCGTATTTCTTCAGTAGCTGATCTTGCGAATATGGAGCCAGAAGAAATAGCAATAGCGGCGAAATATTTGGCCGATGCAAAAAAAACAATTGTTGTATTGGGGTCAAGATTGGCCAAACATCCGCAGATTGTTATGGAAGCTGTAAATATGGCTATTACAGCCAAAGGCGTTTTTGATGATGGGCTTGGACTTGTTCCTATGATTCTTAGCGGGAATAGTCTTGGTGCCTGGAATACTGTTTTAGGCAAGACTCCTTGGCTTGAAACAGCAGATCTTGACTTCCTGTATGTTAACTCGACAGGTATGGTTGCCGAAGATCCCAAGTCTTTAGAAGCTATGAACAAAGCAAGATTTGTTGTTGTCCACACTCCATATATGGTCAGTCCCTTGGTTAACATGGCAGATGTTTTACTTCCGATGCCTGCATGGTATGAGCGAAGCGGCCACTTCTGCACTCTGGAAGGGGAGCGTCGCCGCATGAATATGGTTGTTCCTCCTAAAGAGGGGCTTCGTGGTTTGTCAAAGGTTTTCCAGGATTTGGCGTCTAAAATGGGTGTTTCTCTCTCTACATCTTCGGCGTCACCTTGTGAAAATGCGTTTAAATCGAAAATTTCTCCAGATAAGGCCCAAGTGGTCTCCTCTGAGGAGGTGTAGAATATGTCTAAACCAAAAGTAGCTACTGTCTGGCTTGAGGCATGCGCCGGATGTCATATGTCATTTCTTGATATTGATGAACGGATTATAGACCTCCTTGAGAAGGTAGATCTGACGGCTACGCCTGTGACAGACATAAAAGAATTTCCAGAAGTCGAAGTTGGCGTTATCTCTGGAGCCTTGGGAAATGAAGAGGAAGTACATCTCGCCAAGGAAATGCGGAAGAAATGCAAGATCCTTATTGCATGGGGAGATTGCGCTGTTTTTGGCGGAATTAACTGTATGAGAAACTTCATGAAAGCAGAAGACGTACTGAAAGAAGGATATATCAATACTGTCTCTACAGTAAATCCTCAGGGCATTATCCCTGGAGAAGATATTCCTAAATTGCTACCCCATGCCGTGCCTGTAGATTATGAAGTAAAAGTTGACGTGTATGTTCCCGGATGTCCTCCGGATGCAGACACTATTTACTATGTTTTCCAAGAAATTTTGCAGGGACGTATTCCTAAAGTGCCTGTAGATATGATGAGATACGATTAGGGAGCAGGGAGGAGATCGAAAATGTGTGCAGAAAAAGCAAAGACCATTGTTGTTAATCCTGTCTCCCGTATTGAGGGACATGGAAAAATTACAGTAATGCTCGATCAAAAGGGAGAAGTTACCGGGGCCCGTTTTCATGTCACGCAGTTTAGAGGATTTGAGGCGTTTACACAGGGACGTGATTTCCGTGAAATGCCCGTAATTACACCTCGAATTTGTGGAATTTGCCCTGTCAGTCACCATTTGGCATCTGCGAAAGCATGCGATGCTATTCTTGGTGTAACGTTGACTCCCACGGCGCATAAACTTCGTGAGCTTATGCATATGGGGCAGTTTATTCAGTCTCATGCTCTTTCTTTCTTCCACCTTTCAAGTCCTGATCTTTTGTTTGGATTTGATGCTGATCCTGCCGTTCGTAATGTAGCTGGTCTGGTCAATAAGTTCCCAGATTTGGCTGTTATGGGTGTAACAATGAGAAAATTTGGTCAGGAAGTTATTAAGACTCTTGGTGGTAAGAAAGTACACCCATGGCACAGCATTCCTGGTGGAGTAAACAGAAGTTTGAGGGAAGACGAGCGAGATGAGATTCTGGCTGGCATTCCAAAGGTAAAAGAAGACCTTCGCAAGGCTTTAGATCTAATCAAAAATTATTTGGCTGAGCATGGTAACGAAGCTAAAGAATTTGCAACTTTAGAGACTTCTTATCTTGGGCTTGTACGAGAAGGAAATCTTGAACTTTATGATGGACGGATTCGTTTACGTAGCCCGAGAGGTCGTATAACAGACGAGTTTGATTCAACTGAATATGCGACTTTCATAGGTGAACACGTAGAGCCATGGAGCTATCTGAAGTTCCCCTTCTATAAGCCATTGGGATTCCCTCATGGTAGCTATAGAGTTGGACCTTTGGGACGTGTTAATGCTTGCGATACTATTTCAACTCCTGAAGCTGCGTCAGAATTGGCTGCTTTCAGAAAGTTGACAGAAGATGGCATTGTTCACTACACAATGTATTATCACTATGCTCGGTTGATCGAAATTATGTATGCAGTGGAACGTATGGAAGAACTACTGCACGATGAGGATATTACCGGCAGGGAACTAAGGATTACGTCAAATGACCTTCAGCCAGAGGGTATTGGTGTTATCGAAGCTCCTCGTGGGACGCTGATTCATCACTATCAAGTGAATGAAAAAGGTGCCATTACTAAAGTAAACCTTATAGTTGCTACCGGACATAATAACTATGCTATGAATAAGGGCGTAGAACTTGTCGCTAAAAAGTATATACATGGAGAAACAGTAGAAGAGGGTGTTCTTAACAGAATGGAACACGTTATTCGCTGTTATGATCCGTGTCTTTCCTGCTCTACGCATGCTGTGGGTAGAATGCCTTTGAAACTTTCCATACTTGATGCGATGGGGAAAGAAATTCGCACAATTGAGAAACATTAGAGGAAATCGTTCTTTCTCGTAATCCATAACGGATCACGGCAGGGTTAGGGGGGAGCTCCCTGGCCCTGCCTTTTATTAAAGGAGTTATACATGAGAGTATTCGTTGCAGGATTTGGAAATCCTTTTCGCGAAGATGATAGTGTTGGCTTATTTCTTGCCCCTCGAATTGCCAGTTGGCTTGAAGGTTGCGGAGTTGACGTTGAGTTGTGGACTGGGCAACAACTTTTGCCAGAATTGGCATATGATCTTGAAAATGTTGATTTGGTTTTATTTATAGATGCTGATGTAAGACCGTTACCTGAAGGGTGTATACTTGAGCAGGTTATGTCAGATTCATCTCTTGAAGGATTGAACATACATTCAATGGGGCCTGCATGGTTGCTTTCTTTAATGGATCGTCTTGACATGAAGCAGCCAGAAACTTGGTTGCTTTCTGTTTCAGGATATTCCTTTAATTTTGCAGAGACACTTACTGAACAGTGCCTATCAGATGCTCATAAAGCAGAAGAAGCTTTTCATAAGTGGTGGAAAAAACGAGAGGAGGTTTAATTTTAATTATGTGTAAGGTTATAACTCCAGAATCAACAGAAGGACATCTTCATGTTCATGGTCCGTTAGAAGAAGCTGAATTGCTTCGTGAAACAATTGCTGAAGAATTGGAAGGAATGACAAGTCTTGTTGCCAGATGGCATGCTGTGGAAGGTCATGAGGCTAAACATGCCTTTCTTCACGCCATCGAATCTAAAAAAGCAAACTTGAAAAATTTATGGGAAGCACTGGAAAAACTAGAAGAAAGCTTATTTTCAGAGGCTGAGCATGAGCATTCCCATCATCACCATCATTAAGAGTTGCAGATAGGAAAAGCATAAATTAGAAAAATAAGAAGGGAAGAAAACTTTGAGATTTTTCTCGGAGTTTCCTTTCCTTCTTATTTTATTTACAGATCTAATATGGGAAAAAGTTGTTTAAAGACTTTATGTGTTTCTCTGGGTAAAATACGATATCCTTTACATTCTTTGGTGAGCCAGAGAAAGTAGTCTTTGTAAAATGATTGCGCAAGGGTGATTATAGATTTTTTACGGTTTTCTTTAATAAGCTCATAACTATTTTTAATAGCCCTATCTTCGTCACTATCCCAACGAAATGTGGCGAGAGCGTAAGCTACGCTTTTTTCGTGGCTATGAGCAGAAACAAAGGGGATTAGCAGAGTATTATCGCTCCAATCGTATGTTCCATAGCCATGCCCGGGAACTAAAATAACTGTAGGTAAACCGTACATTCGAACGCGGGCTACACGTAGCATGTCTGTATCGCGACTGATCATTTCTTCCATTAGAGAAGCTCCTTGCTCTAAGGGAAGTACCTTTGCATTCTTGCCTGGAATATAAAGGGGAGAAAGGTCTGTTCTGGCACTTTTAGCTGTCAAAGAAATATATTCTCTTTTAGCGTCAAACATTGATCGAAATTCACGTTTCTGAAAAGCAACACTTTCTTCTTTATACTTCTCTCCAAAACGCTCTTGTTTCTGGCGCCATTTTTCTTCCTCTATTTCAAGAAAGGAAAGAGCCATGGAACAGTATTGAGCTTGATAATGCATCGCCAGAATACGTTTGTATTCTTCTTCCGTAATGCCCCCTTCTTCTAAAGAGCACCTTTCTTTAAGAAGTGTCATCATTGCTCGTTCAGCTTCTTTGTACGTGTAGTGTGAAGAAGCCATGGATTGGTGAGTCTCTTCATTGCTTTCCCGATACTTGCGAGTTCTGAATTCTACTTCTGTGAAATTCGGAAGATTTTTTTCAAGATTGGAAATCATTGTGAGATTATTATCTTCGATAGAAGTGTTTTCTTTTCCCATAATGACTTGCAAAAGGAGATGAAGCCTTTTTTTATTCGATTCAAGACGTCGCTTTAGTTGATTTTTCCGTTCAGACAAAGATAGCCCCTTAAGAGGTTTTTCATAAGGATGTTGGAAGACGAAACAATATAATTCATTAAAATAGTCAGTTAAAGTAACATATTGAAATAATCCGGCAGGTAAAGCTGCTGAGGTATCTATTTCAAAGGTGTCACAATATTCTTCAGTAGGTACAAGACCGTAATTAATAAAGAGATCTTCTTTTTCGTCAAAAAAAAGCTGATCGGGATTCTGTGTTATTTGAGCATCAAGTAAAAGCCATACGCATTGCCAATAGCATTCTCCCAGCTTTTGCCAGATTTTTCGCGATTCGATCTTTTCCTGGACATCGTCAGAAATGCTATATTTATTATATGCATTTAAAAGTGTTTCGAAAGCCTTATATTGCTGTGTAATTTCTGGATTATCTTTCCAACGTGCGAAGGGAAAACTCACCGTGTCAACACCTGCTCTTTATAAGATCGAGTAGTTTGAGCACCAAACCTTTTCGAAATTCAATAGCATTATTAGGACATACTTCTTGGCAACAGAAGCACCGAATACATTTATTGTAATCGAAATTAAGTTTCCCGTATGAGTCCAAAGTTACAGCTTGGGCTGCACATATTTCTTCGCATTTTCTGCATCGAATGCATTTTTCTGGTTTATGCACGGGACGTGAAACGAGGTATCGTTTCGAAATAACATCCAAAAAAGGAGGAAGAAGATGTAGTGAGTCAAGGTTGGGCATATTAACATGTTGAAAATCGAAGGAGTCTGGTTCTTCACAATTAAAAAAGATGCAGGATTCATCTAGAATCAAGTCTCTTTTTTGTGCGGCTCGATATAGAGGAAAATCCTTAAGCTTTACATGAAGCATGCGGCAAATTGTAACGTCAAGATTTATAGCATCATCTGAAGCAGCCAGTAAACCAAAAAAGTGTGGATTCCCATTTCCAGGGCCATGACCGTCCATACCCCAAATGCCATCAATAATTGTTAATGTGGGAGAAAGCGCTTCATATATATCGAGGTGAAGCTCAGCAAAAATATCACGATTCAAACCAACATTGTAATGCCAGGAAGCCTTTTGCTGACCAACAACAGTTCCAAAGAGATTTTTAACCCCAAGAGTAAAAAGCATTTGTGCATGAGTCTTAAGCTTGGGGATATTAATAATAAAATCTGCATCAAGAGCTGTTTGTGACAATTCAATACGATGGAAACGAGCCTGGCGAGAGACAGGAATAGGTGTAGGGTTTGTCAATTCAACAACCGGAATATGAAGCTTTTGGGCTATAGTGTTCATCCCGGTCTTTTCAGCAACAGAAGAGAAGCGATCTAGACCTGGACTATCAGCTATTATTGGATGACCACCTCTATCTAGCACTGCTTCGGCGATACTTTCCACGACTGCTGGGTCAGTTGTTATTCTTTTTTCCGGAAGAGATGCCGAGAGCAAATTGGGTTTCAATAAAACAGTGGCGTTCTCTAAAATAATTTGCCTTTCATCTATAAAGTGATTAAATATACGATTTATTTTTTGTTTCAGGGAATTCTTTTCGTAGCTTTCTTGTTTCATGAGCATCATAGAAATCATTTTTATCCCCCTTTGAACAATTATCCATTGACAAAGTATAAGGCTAAGTTAGAATAACTTCTATAAGTTAACAACCTCCTGAAGGGGAGTAGCTTGAAAAGGCAGGGTCAACATCATGACCTTTAGGTCTGGCTCTGTCGTTGGTAATTGCCAATAAGCGAGACCTTTAGTGTGGCGAAAGTCATGCTAAGGGTCTTTTTTTATGAATAAAATTCTATCTTAATGTATGAAGACAGGAGTGTGAACATAGTTGGAAACTATCTTTGAAGGCATTGCTTCCATAACAATACAGCAAGGCATTATGATAGGTGTGGGTTTACTTCTTATTTATTTAGCTATTGTTAAAGAGTATGAGCCAGCATTACTTCTCCCCATGGGGTTCGGTGCCATATTAGTCAACATTCCGTTGACATCGGCTTTAACTCAAATTGTAGCGGGGACCTCTCATCCTGGAGCTCTTTCATTGCTCTTTGATATAGGTATTTCTACAGAACTTTTTCCTCTTCTTATTTTTATAGCTGTTGGAGCTATGATTGATTTTACACCTCTTTTTCAGTCTCCAATGACAGCTCTTTTTGGTTTTACAGCTCAAGCTGGCATCTTCCTGACAATGGGGCTGGCGCTCTTGTTGGGGTTTGATATTAATGAAGCGGCTTCCATAGGCATTATCGGAGCGGCAGATGGGCCTACCTCCATATATGTTTCTTCTCGTTTTGCACCTCATCTCTTGGGGCCTATTTCTGTAGCTGCTTACTCATATATGGCACTCGTTCCTCTTATTCAGCCACCTGTAATACGATTATTGACAACGAAGGATGAACGTAAAATTGCAATGACCTACGCAGAAAAACCTGTTTCCAAGAGATTAAAGGTCCTCTTCCCTATTTGCGTTACTTTGATTGCTGGAATATTAGCTCCGGCCTCTGTTTCTCTTATTGGCTTTCTTATGTTTGGAAACCTTCTTCGAGAGAGCGGCGTTGTAGACCGTCTTGCCAAAGGAGCCCAAAACGAACTGGCAAATATTGTAACCATTCTTCTCGGACTTGGAATCTCAGCTACTCTTACCGCAGATCGTTTCTTGCAACCGTCAACCCTTGCCATTTTAGGAATGGGACTTGTTGCCTTTATTCTTGATACTGCCGTTGGTGTTCTTTCGGCTCGTTTCATGAATTGTTTCCTAACTAAAAAAATAAATCCGATGATAGGAGCTGCAGGAATTTCTGCTTTTCCTATGGCAGCGCGGGTTGTACAAAAAATGGCATATAAAGAAGATAAAAATGCTTTTATTCTTATGCCGGCAGTTGCCGCAAATGTCTCGGGACAAATAGGTTCTGTTTTAGCTGGAGGAATTCTCCTTGCTCTTTTAGGGTAAGTATTTCTTGACGTGAAACTTTGCTAGCGTCACAATGTGAATAGTTTTAGGTAAAGGAGCTGAAGAGAGATGAAAAAAGTAGGGATTAATGGCCTCGGGCGTATTGGCCGTTTGGCGTTGCGACAGTATGTAATTGATCCTCCCGAGAATATAGATATTGTTGCTATTAACGATCTTATCCCTGTAGATGAATTAGCTTACTTACTTAAATATGATTCTATTCACGGCAAGGCCCCTTTCCATATTGAGGCAGGGCCTGATTACCTTGATTTAGACGAGAAACGGATATATGTGACTTCAATTCCAGACCCTTCGAAAATTCCTTGGAGTGAGAGGGACGTTAAGGTCGTGTTGGAGTGTACCGGCCGATTTACGAAGAGGGAGAAAGCCAAAGGACATCTTGAAGGTGGGGCTGCAAAAGTTATTATAAGTGCTCCTTCTGAAAGTGCAGATATAAGTATAGTCATGGGGGTTAACGAAAAGGAGTATGATCCCTTAAAACATTCGATTATTTCCAACGCTTCATGTACTACGAATTCTATGGCTCCTGTTTTAAAAGTACTTAACGAGTCTTTGGGTATCGTCTATGTTATGGCGACGACTGTACATGCGTATACGTCTTCTCAGACGCTCGTTGATTCTCCCTTATCTAAGCGAAGACGAGGACGAGCGGGAGCTTTTTCTCTTATTCCCACATCTACAGGGGCTGCAAAAGCAACAGCTCTTGTTTTGCCTGAGCTGAAGGGCAAGCTTGATGCCATAGCAGTTCGAGTTCCCATACCAGATGGTGCCCTCACCGATATGGTTGTGCACTTTGAATCAGATGTATCTGTTGCGGAAATAAACAATATTCTTAAAAGGGCTTCAGAAGAGGAACTTCGGAATATTATTGAGTATAATGATGAGGAAATCGTTTCTGCCGATATTTTGGGGAATCCGCACTCGGGGGTTGTAGACGGCCCCTCTACGCGAGTTCTTCAGAATAGAGTCGCTAAAATATTAGTGTGGTACGACAATGAGTATGGATACTCAAGGCGAATGATCGATGTAGCGAACTTTATTTCTCGATAAATCTTAGGCGACTCTACAGAGTCGCCTTTTTTATTACCTTGACGGAGGGCTTCTGATGGTCTGGAAAGAGATAGAACATACTGCAGATGTAGGGTTTGAGGTAGACGCTCTTTCTCTTGATGAATTATTCAAGGAAGCAGCTTTTGCTCTCTATGGTGTTTGTTACGGGAATACTTTATCTGATGAAAATATTCATGATGGAAGCCGTTACACAATTTTACTTGATGGAATAGATCTCGAAGAACTGGTTGTTTCATGGCTTAACGAGCTTATTTATATTTATGAAAAACATAGAATGCTCTTTATTCCTTTAACTCTCGTAGTAAGAAAAAATACATGGCATCTTGAAGCAGATGGCGTTCTTGTAAAGAGTCATTCAGTGCGGATGTCAGCCAAAGCTGCAACATATGGAGGACTTGTTATTTACGAGGAACCCAAACCTTTTCTCAGAATTTTTCTTGATGTGTAGAGAGAGGTGAGAGTATGAAAAATATGTTAAAGAGAGTGGATAGTGTTCGTTTGATTTTAGAGAAAGAAGCATTATCAGGAATGATGGTGCCGGGATTGATCTTTGCTGATCACTATATAGAAAAAACATTGGAACAAGACAGTGCATTGCAACAGGTAGCAAATGTAGCATGTTTGCCTGGGATTTTAGGTTACAGTTTCGCTATGCCAGACATTCATTGGGGATATGGATTTCCTATAGGCGGAGTTGCTGCTTTTGAAGTAGATAAAGGCATAATCTCACCTGGAGGAGTTGGATATGACATATCCTGTGGAGTTCGCCTCCTTTCCTCTTATATTAAACTATCAGATATTTTACCTACTCTAGATTCAGTATCTTCTTCCCTTTTTTCAGCAGTACCAAGCGGTGTTGGAGCAACAAGTACAGTGAAATTATCATCAAGAGATTTAGATGCCGTTCTTTGTAAGGGGGCTCATTGGGCGGTCAAAGAGGGATATGGTATACATAGCGACTTGGAACATACAGAGCAAAATGGTTGTATTGAAGGCGCTCTTTGTGAGGCTGTTTCTTCCAGAGCGAAAGAGCGAGGTAAAAATCAGCTTGGAACACTGGGATCTGGTAACCATTTTCTTGAAATTCAGGTTGTAGATGAAATCTACGATAAAAACGCAGCATCGCGCATGAATCTTGAGGAAGGATGTATAACCGTCATGATTCATTGTGGAAGTCGAGGACTTGGTCATCAAGTTTGCGATGATTACCTGAAAGTCATGCGTAGAGCTATGTCTAAATATAAAATTAATGTTCCTGATCGACAACTGTGCTGTGCTCCTATACTCTCTGAAGAGGGGCAAAGCTATATTGGAGCTATGAGAGCTGCTGCGAACTTTGCTTTGGCTAACAGGCAGATTATAGGATCAGCGGTGCGAGATGTTTTTGCTCACTTTTTCCCAGGAAGACCTCTTTTTACTGTCTATGACGTTAGCCATAATATGGCTCATATAGAAAAACATGTATGGGAGAAACGGAAAGTAGAAGTATGTGTCCATCGTAAAGGGGCTACCCGATCCTATGAAGGGCAACCTGTACTTATTCCCGGTAGCATGGGAACTGCCAGTTATGTTTTGGTAGGAACTCAAAAAGCAGAGGAAGAAACTTTTGCTTCTACATGTCATGGAGCTGGTCGTGTCTTAAGCCGGAGCGAGTCGATGCGCCGGACAAAAGGTATGAATTTGTTTGAAGAGATGGCTCGGCGAGGTGTGACGGTAATGGCAGATAGCCCACGAACATTAGGGGAGGAAATGCCCGAAGCATATAAGGATATTTCCGCTGTTGTAGAGGTTGTACATAAAGCCCAACTCAGTTTAAAGGTGGCTCGTCTTCGACCTATAGCTGTAATAAAAGGTTAATATATTATATCTTTTTAAAAAATGCAAGGATATTTCAGCGTACAATTATGGATAGTTCTATAAAAATGCATTATTATATTCAGGATGCTCTCCGTTCTGGCAATATTCAACGGCATGATAATGATCTTGTACACGATGAGTAGAGGAGGTAAGGCAACGAATGATGCTAAGCGATATTGAAATAGCACAGCAGGCCCAAATGAAGCCTATTGTGGAGATAGCTTCTCAGTTAGGTATCGACGAAGAGGAATTGGAGCTTTACGGAAAGTACAAGGCGAAGGTAACGTACGGACTCTGGGATCGGATCAAGGATCGAGAGGACGGAAAGCTTGTATTGGTGACAGCCATAACCCCGACTCCGGCAGGAGAGGGAAAGACAACGACGACAGTAGGTCTCGCCCAGGGCCTGGCGAAGCTTGGCAAGAAGGTGAGCATAGGTCTTCGCGAGCCGTCTTTGGGGCCGAGCTTCGGAGTCAAGGGCGGTGCGGCAGGAGGCGGTTACTCCCAGGTTGTTCCCATGGAGGATATCAACCTCCACTTTACCGGAGACCTTCATGCAATAACGGCAGCCCATAACTTGTTGGCAGCCTTGCTCGACAACCATCTGCAGCAGGGCAACGTATTGAACATAGATTCGCGCCGAGTTGTTTTCCGTCGAGTCATGGATCTGAACGAACGAGCCCTTCGGAACGTGATCGTCGGTCTTGGAGGGAAGGCGAACGGTGTGCCTCGCGAGTCAGGATTTGATATTACGGTAGCCTCCGAAGTGATGGCCATTCTGTGTCTTTCAGGCAGCATTCATGAGTTGAAGGAGCGTCTTTCCCAAATTGTAGTTGCCTATACGTACGAAGGTAAGGCCGTAACGGCAGGGGATCTGAACGCCCAGGGCTCAATGGCGGTCTTGTTAAAAGATGCGTTGAAGCCGAATCTTGTGCAGACTCTTGAGCATGTCCCGGCCTTTGTTCACGGAGGTCCCTTTGCGAATATAGCCCACGGCTGCAACAGCCTGCAGGCGACGAAATATGGTCTGAAGCTTTCCGATTACTTCATTACCGAGGCCGGATTCGGAGCGGATCTTGGAGCAGAGAAGTTCTTCGACATCAAGTGTCGTATGGGTGGATTGAACCCATCGGCGGTAGTGATCGTGGCGACAGTCCGAGCCTTGAAGATGCATGGCGGAGTGGCGAAGAGCGACCTGACGAATGAGAATATAGAGGCGTTATCGAAGGGGATTCCGAACCTTGAGAAGCATATAGAGAACATGCAGAGCTTCGGTCTTCCAGTTGTAGTGGCAATCAACCGTTTCCCGACAGACACGGAGAGAGAACTTGAGCTTGTGCGCGAGCGATGTGGAGCCCTCGGTGTATCGGTAGCGCTGTCGGAGATCTGGGCGAAGGGCGGCGAAGGCGGCATAGAGTTGGCGGAAGAGGTATTGAAGGCAGTAGAAGCGAAGAACACCTTCCATCAGCTGTACGAGACGACATTGAGCCCGAAGGAAAAGATCGAGAAGATAGCGAAGGAGATCTACGGAGCGAAGAGTGTGAGCTATACGGCCCAGGCCGAGAAAGACCTTGAAGAGATTCATCGTTTGGGTAAGGATGATTTGGTGATATGCATGGCGAAGACGCAGGCTTCCATCTCTGATAACCCGACGTTGATAGGTCGTCCAGAAGGCTTTGAGCTGACGGTGAGAGAAGTTCGCCTGTCGGCGGGAGCAGGTTTCATTATTCCCATAACGGGATCGATAATGACCATGCCTGGCCTTCCGAAAGTTCCAGCCGCTATGAGAATTGACGTTGACGATAACGGGAATATTACCGGCTTGTTCTAAAA
>Ga0265294_10001363_pt1 | contig 32924 bp, 26 predicted proteins | sample MunlanPumphouse3_FD_192504 | JGI IMG/M metagenome (GOLD analysis project Ga0265294, IMG submission 192504) | Groundwater microbial communities from a municipal landfill in Southern Ontario, Canada - Pumphouse #3 | ecosystem: Environmental > Aquatic > Deep subsurface > Groundwater | place...
GAACCCATCCTTCTTTCAATATGGTAAATAAAAATAAAAAAGCCTTGATATTTGAATCAAAGCATTGGTCTTTTGAATGGAGCGGGTAAAGGGAATCGAACCCTCATACTCAGCTTGGAAGGCTGATGTTCTACCATTGAACTATACCCGCTTAAAAATGGTCGGGAAAACAGGATTTGAACCCGCGACATCTTGGTCCCAAACCAAGCGCTCTACCAAACTGAGCTATTTCCCGACTTTTCTTTCGGACATTGGATATTATACCATTATTATAATACCTTGTCAACTGTTTTTTACAAGAAAATGGCACGCCCGAGAGGATTTGAACCCCCAACCCCTTGATCCGTAGTCAAGTATTCTATCCAATTGAACTACGGGCGCGTCTCTTGAAATGGCGGTCCCAACGAGACTTGAACTCGCGATCTCCAGTGTGACAGACTGGCATGTTAACCACTACACCATGGGACCACAGATTAATGAGAATGGTGCGGGTGACAGGAGTCGAACCTGCACTCCTAGGAACTAGATCCTAAGTCTAGCGCGTCTGCCAGTTTCGCCACACCCGCATTTACACATCTTCCTCATTAATGCTTAAATATTATAGCATAACTGAAATAAAAATGCAAGTATTTCAATCACCTATTTTTTAGAAGAAAAGATTGCCTTTTTTCCAAGGTATCTTTCAAAAAACAAAAAATACCTTGAATTTTTTCTTGAAATTATACGGAAAAATCAATTACTTTCATCCGTTGACACAAATCCTCCAATACCTGCATCGGCAGCGGAGCAATAGCTATTCTTATGCCCTTGTTTACCACAATCGGATATATCAAATGATTACGGAATTGTTCAAATAAAGCAACCGGATTGCTTGTTTTTATCGTCACGAAAAAACCATCGCTATACGGATAATAAGGAATATTGTTTTCGTTCAAAAAGTTAATTAAGTAAGCGCTCCTTTGTTTAAGCGTTTCCTTAACCCCGGAAATTTCCGATTTTACCGATTTGATGTTTTCTTCGCTTTCCATAATCAAGTTGAAAGTATTTACCGCTACTTGATTGGGGCTGTTCCATTTGGTGCGAGACAACAAATAGTTTTGTTCGTTAAAGTATTCTCTTTCTTGAGGGGTACCCCCTACCAAAGCAGAGGCCCCGAGTCTTAAGCCGTATAAGCCCAAGCTTTTCGAAAAACTGTAAGCCATGATGACTTTGATATTTTCTTTTGTGTTAAAAAGCAAATCAAAATGGCTTTTTTCTTTTGCCAAATCAAGATAGGCAATATCGTAAAGCAAAATGACTTCCTTTTGAATGGACCCCAGAATTTCCAACAGGTTTTGCATTTCGGTTTTGCTTAAAGAATACCCCGTCGGATTGTGAGCGGGTTGATTAAGGATAAAGATTAAACTGTCTTCCCGAGCGACAATTTTGTCAATTGTTTCTTTGAAGCCCTGTTGGTTAAAAGTTCCCTCAACCGTAAACGGAAAAGTGACTAAATGCATTTGATGAGTATTAGCCATCAATTCATAATTATGCCAAAATAAATCGGTTGTCAAAATTGATTTTCCAGGCTTGCCATATATATCCAAAGTGTTGGATAGAGCTCCGGTGGCCCCCATTGTGGCGAAGGGGGTGAGGGGAACCGATAATTCCTCATCCCCAAAAAGCCACCTTATGAAATTCTTTTGAAACTTGGCTCCCCCGCTGACACCACCATAATTGTATTTTAGCAATGGTACTAATGTATCCGCCAGATTATCAAAGGTTTTGGAATACCCGATGGCAAAGGATTCATCGATAAACACTCCGCTTGTGGTATCGATAACGAAAGGATTATTTTTTTTATGTTGTTTGGCCATTTGCGAAACTTTAGTGATGTCAGTATACAATGGAAAACCCCCTATTTTTTTCTTTTAAAAACAATTAAGATGGCGGAAAGGGTTAAAATTGTTTGCATGTAGTAAAGACTTGCATTCAATTGACATCCTTTCTTAATTGGCTTATCCTCTTCGGCGATATACGTAAATTCAAAACGTCCGCTTGGATCGCTATCCCAATCGCCCTTGAAAACCAGATTAATGGTTTTGCCTTCCACTTTGCTTTTAGCCATCGTGATGCTGCCGGTGGTTTGTTTCAAGAATTCAATTTCAGTTCCGACTTTAATGAAAACTTGGGTTAGGGTTTGATCGGGATCGGAATAGTCCCAACTTATCAGATATTCGTTATCCTTCAATTCATATGTAAATTTATTGACAATCGGTTTGGTTTTTCCGGTAGTAATCGTGAACGGTTCTCCGTTCATTTCCTCCGTCGAACCCTGATATGTCAAATCGTAAGTAAAGGTTACTTCATAGGATTGTTTTGGGTTTAAATTGATAAATTCCACTTTGTTGTCAACCATCGGCAAGGTTTGGTTGTTGATGGTAACTTGAACGTTATCGATAAAAACCTCTTTTTGGGATGTAAGCATTGATAGGTTAACCGAGTGGTCGGTAATGCTATCAATGTTGATGGTTAATTCCGGAACAACAATCAACAAAGCGTTGGCGTCGCGGCGTTCGCTGCCATCCGATGGAGAGTTAACCACGCGGAAATTATTACCTTCGCGAATAATCATGGTAGTGGAACCGCCGCCATCTAAATTATATGCTTCCACACAGCCATAATGCAACATTAAAGCGGCCATTTCTTCTTGAATCATTCCGTACATATTTTTGGAAACTTGTCTTCCGTCGACAGTGGCAAAAACTAAGGTTCCGTCGGCTTTTCGGCCCACCATGGTACGCGGATGACGATATAAGTCGGTCGGGTTATATCCTTCACCATCTGCCACAAGCGTAACTCCGCCGCCGATAATATTATCGCACTCCGCATAATCCCCCATAACCGGTTGTTGAATGCGAATTAAAACATCTTGGTCCAACAAAGCTTGGAGTTCAGGATTCTTGGTTACTACCGCAAATTGTCCCAGGGTTAAAGTGAGTTCTTCGCCCACAACATTAATTTTCCCTTTGCCGTAGAAATTATTCGCTCCCATTGCCAAACCACGAATCGGGCTGGTAACAGTAAAAGAGTTTTCGGCAGGAACAGTTTGCGTTTTTTCTTTTCGTACTTCATTTTCGAGATAAGGATAGGTGAAATATAAACTGGTTTCTCCGACACTTGGCACATCGTTAAAATTGTCAATGGCAAAAGTGGTGATTATATCTCCATTATCATCGAAAACATCCAGTTGGTGTTTGTCAACTTGGAAGGTTTTTCGCGCCACAAGGGAGTTTTCGGTTCCGTTATTGGTATAACCAATCGTCGCGGTATTTGTAAACGGACGAAAAACCTCGCCGTTTGATACCGTAACGCCTCCTGATTGATAAGGAAGAGCACCTTTGGCGCTGATGTCAAAGAAATCGCCGTTGACCGCTGCCACTACTTTCCAACCCGGATTGTTTCTTTCAAAATCTTTTGCTAAATCGCGCACTGTGGCAAGGGTCCAGCCTAAAGCGTTCGACAAAGACCAGTTGACGACTTTGACGCCTAGTTGCGATGGGACGGTTAGAACATTGACGCTTTGGGGATAATACTGATCAGCTATAACATTACCGCCGGAAGCATCGGATCCCCCTGCTGACATTCCCGATTCATCGGTGCTGCTCATTGCTTTATCTTTCACATGGACGATTCCCGAACGCAAATAATTGATTTCCACGTTTTCTTCCACATAATAACGGGCACCCAAAGTTTCGGTGACGACCGTTTCGGAAAAAACGGTTATTCCCGGTAAAAGAAGAGTGGTTACAATAAAGGTAAAAATAAAGATGGTAATTTTCTTGATTGTCTTTTCCATACAATCCTCCTAAAAACGTTTTCTAAAAAATTATACCACAAAACCGGCATTTATGCAAAAGAGACTGTTAATGTTTTTATTGGATTGCAAATCAGTATGCTTTCTAATTGATTTATATTATAATGGATTTAGCAAACAATATGAGGGGATATTCTAGGAGGAAATAATGATAAAAATATGTATGTTTGACGCCAAACCGTATGATGAATATTTCTTTAACCGCTTCAATCAAGACGGCAAGTTTCACATCGATTATTTCGAACCCAAATTAACCAAAGAAACCGCCCCTCTTTCTAAAGGGTATGATGTGGTCGTCGGGTTTGTGAATGATACGATTGACAAAGGCGTAATTGATATTTTGGTTCAAAACAATATCAAACTTCTTGCCATGAGATGTGCCGGTTACAACAATATCGATTTTAAACACGCTTTTAAAAAAATTCACGTCGTAACGGTGCCCTCTTATTCGCCGAATGCGGTTGCAGAACACGCGATGGCACTACTGCTCTCCCTAAACAGAAAAATCCATAAAGCTTATACCAGGGTGCGCGATCACAATTTCAGTTTAAACGGTTTATTGGGGTTTGATTTATTTGGAAAAACCATCGGAGTAATCGGTACAGGCAAAATCGGCAAAATCTTTGTTAAGATATGTCAAGGTTTTGGGGCTAAAGTTCTTGCCTACGATCCATTTCCAAATCCCGATTTAAAGGTCGATTATGTCGATTTGGATACTTTGTATCAACAAGCCGATATTATCTCTATTCATTGTCCTTTGACAAAAGCCAATTATCATTTAATCAACGAAAACTCAATTAGGAAAATGAAAAAGGGCGTATATATCATCAACACTTCCCGAGGGGGACTCATCGATTCCGAAGCGCTTCTAAAAGGATTAAGAGACTGCCAAATCGGCGGAGCGGGTCTTGATGTGTTCGAAGAAGAAAAAGACTTTTTCTATGAAGATTTGTCCATGGCATTAATGCGCGACGAAATTCTCACCCAACTAATCTCTTTGCCAAATGTCATCATTACTTCCCATCAAGCTTATTTCACCAAGGAAGCCCTTGAACAAATTGCCAAAACTACTTTAAGCAATATCGAGCAAGCCCTTGTGCACCATAAATATACCAACGAAATTTGTTATTTTTGCGAAAAGAAAGGGCAATGCGAAGCACGCCCGACAAACCAACCGTGCTTTTAAGTTAAAAAGGAGTATCCCCGCCGGGTTACTCCTTTAAAATTACTCTTTTGATAATTATGCCCTTGATGAATATTTGCCGTCAAAGGTGGAAATTAACAGCTTATCGCCTTGATTGACAAACATCGGCACTTTTACAACCAAACCGGTTTCCATTTTGACTTCTTTTAAAGCATTGGAAGCGGTATTTCCTGCTACGGCAGGTGAAGCTTCCACAACTTCCAACACTACCTTTTCTGGAAGGTTGACGCCTAAAATTTCGGAACCGTAACATACGATTTCCACTTCCATGCCTTCAAGCATAAAGTTGGATTCCCATTTTAAACGTTCGGACGGAATTTCCACTTGTTCAAATGTTTCCATGTCCATGAAACAATACTCATCGGGCGTTGTGTAGGAAAATTGCATTTTTTTCTTCTCAATCATCGCTTGTTCCATCTTTTCCCCGGCATTAAACGAGTATTCAATAATGGCGCCGGTTCTTAAGTTGCGAAGCTTGGAACGGACAAATGCTTGACCTTTTCCTGGTTTAACATGTTGGAATTCAATAATTTGATATAGGTTATTATTATACAGGATGGTTAAACCGGTTTTAAAATCACTTGTTGAAATCATTTTTGACCTCCTAATACTCACTTTCTTATTATACTCTTTTTTTGACTTTTTTTCAAGGAAAAGCAAAAAATTTCTTTTATTTAAGACTTTTGCTTTATAAGTTTGATATACTATTATTGATTGAGGAGGTATTCCTTTGAGCCCAAAAATAATTAAAATTGAGCCCCAAGGTTTTTGTTTTGGCGTTTTGCGCGCTTTACGCATGATGCAAGATTTAGCCATTAGTAATCCCCCCAAACCATGTTATTTAGTCGGTAATTTGGTCCACAACCGTTTTGTCAAACAATTTTTAGAACATCAGGGGTTTATAATTGAGGAAGGTTTGGATAAAGAAGCCATCATTGATATGATTAACGAAGGAACGGTTGTTTTTACCGCTCACGGCATCGATGAAAAAATCAAAGAAAAAGCCATAAACAAAGGCTTAAATATTGTCGATACCACTTGCCCTTTCGTTACCAAATCTTTTTCAATGATAAAAGAATACTTGGCGCAAGGATATGAGATCATTTATTTGGGAAAAACAACCCATCCGGAAACCGATGCAGCATTATCCATCAGCCCCAAAGTCCATTTAATCGAATCAGCCACTGATATCGATAATTTGGTAATCGATAGTCCCAAAATAGCTCTTACCAACCAAACCACGATGTCCAAATTCGATATGGAAATGGTGGAAAAAGCGGTTATCGAAAAATATCCACAAACCGTCATCATGGATAAAGTCTGTTATGCCACCAAAATCCGCCAAGAAGTAATGCGAAAGATTGCGGGAGAGGCCACGGAAAGCGGGGAAAAAGTGTTGTTTATCGTGGTGGGCGATACCACCAGCAACAACACCCATAAACTTTGGGAAACCTCAAAACGTTTCAGCGGGCAAGATGCTTGTTTAGTGGAAAACCTCGATGACTTGCCGTTTGAAGCTTTATCCCAATACGATACCATTTATTTGACTTCGGGAACCTCCACTCCAAATGTTATCGTTGAAGAAATTTACCGATACCTTTTAACCGGAAACTTTGAACCCCAAAAGTCGGTTTTATCGCCTTTTGATTATTATCGTTAACAAGGAAATTATATATATAAAAACAGTCCGCGACGGGACTGTTTTTGTTTTATTTTTGGAACATCAATTTTTCACTTTTGAATAACACTCTTACCAAACTTAACAACAATATAGCATATACCAAGGTTGAGCCAACAATCGCAACAAAATGAAGCGTCTTCAAATCAGAAAGCAAAATTCCTTTAATTCCTAATATCAAATTGTAAATCGGAATTAGATATGATCCTATTTCTTTTGGCAATTTGTCGGTAAAAATCGGAATATAACTGGTAACCATGGCAATCATATAGACCGGCGTGGCATACATCGTTGCTTCTTTTGTGCTTTTGGCAATTGTTGATGCGATTAAGAAGAAACTGGTAGAAATTAAAGCAATCAATAGGATTACCGTAAATATTTGCAAGTATTGAACGAAGCCAAAACTAATCATGCCAACTTCGCCGAACAATTCTTTGGCATTAGGAAAAGAAGCGATTACCCCAATAAAGGAACCTAACGAAGAAAGCACGGTAATGATGATGGTGGAGATTATCTTACCGACCACAATATAACTTTTGGAAATCGGCGCCATCAATAATGTGGAAATGGTTCCCCGTTCTTTTTCCCCCGCAATCGCATCGGCTCCTACCGACATCCCCCCCGCAAACACAAAGATTGTAATCAACATCGGAAGCAACATCCCAATCATCTGACCGGATGTTTCTTCTTCGCTGGCCAATTCAACCGTTTCATTACTGTAAATGCTTTGAGGATTGCCTATTTCTGCCATTTTGGTGGAATTCATTAGTCCCAACAAAACATTGATTTTGCTTAAAGCAACCGATGAGTTGTTTATTGTCGTATCGGTGTAAATGGTAATTTTGGGAGCGGTAGCCTGTTCTTTATTCAAAAAGGCTTCCAAAAAGGTTTCAATTTTGTCGTCAAAATCATCCTCAAACTCAATTAAAGCATCGATTTGCCCTTCTTCCACAAGACGCGCAGCATAATCTTTCAATTCGGTGCTCTCATCCTTTTGGGATAAGTCAAATTCGTCAATCTCTGCGTTCAATTTTAAATATGATTCATCGTTTTCCTGAAGGCTAAGGTAGAGATCTCTTGCGGCTAGGAAGCTTTCCGGACAATTGATAACTTTAATAATGCTTATATGTTCGTTTGCCTTTTGAACCTGAGTTTTCAGGGTGGTTCCCAACAAACTGTAAATCACAAATATCAACAGACCCGGCAAAATGAAAGTAGAAAAGATTAACCGCGGATTGCGGAAGATTTTATCGAGTTCTTTGCGAACGATATTAAAAGCGTGCTTCATTCGGCCAAACCTCCTTTTTGGTAAATATCAAAAAAGACATCTTCTAAATCATTGGTCGGACTTATAGCGCGAACGTTTTTAACGGTATCGCACATTACCATCTTTCCGTTAATGATAATACCGACGCGGTCGCACAATTTTTCAACCAAACCCATAATATGGGTGCTGATAACAACAGTTTTGCCTTTGAGGGCAAGTTCCTTAAGATAGTCGGTTACGGATTTTGCGGTGAGAATATCGAGACCATTGGTTGGTTCATCGAAAATGATGACATCCGGATCATGGGCAAGCGATACCACAATTGAAACTTTTTGTTTCATCCCCGTCGATAAATCGCCAATCTTTACCTCCGAAAAATCATTGATGCCAAAATAGTCAAATAGTTCTTTTCTTCTTTCCCGAATTAATTCTTGAGGCATTTCGTGAAAGCGAGCATAGTAATCAAAAGCGTAATTTGGGGTCATTTGGTCTTCCAAACGAATTTCGTTTGTCAAAAAAGCAATTGTTTTCTTTACGGCCAAATCGTCGGAGATGTCGATACCCTTAACCTTGATATCTCCGGAGTCGGGACGAATCAACGTGGCGACGCAACGTAGGGTTGTGGTTTTTCCGGCACCGTTGGGACCAAGCAAACCGAAGATTTCCCCGGGAAATGTTTCGAAACTGATTCCGTCAACTGCTACCTTTATCTTATCTTTCGAATGATTGATTTTCATTTGTTTGGCAGATTGACGGAAAGTCTTCCGCAAATTCGTTACTTTGATGGTTGCATCCATTTTCATTCCTCCTTTAAAACAATGTAAGAAAATATTATGCAAATGCTTATCTATTATATCACAAGCTGATTTTTGATGGTATCAATTTATGAAAAAAATCGCAAACTTTTTTTCTTGTCGAAAAAAGGAATTAAAAAAATTAGCCTAATTTTCCCAAAAATGAAAAAAATTTTGTATACTATTGTTAATGAAAATAAGGAGTTGAAGAAAATGTCTACAATTAAATTTAAGGACTATCAATACGTTCGTCCAAATTTAGATGAAGCTAAACAAAAGTTTGAAGAAACCGTTGCGATTTTGTCCGATGATAATCCAAACGTTGATCCGATTAAAGCCATCGATGAAATCAACAAAGTGCGCGCGCATTTTCAAACAATGGCTACGCTTTGTTCCATCCGAAACAGCATCAATACCCAAGACCCTTTTTATGAAGCGGAAAAAGCCTTTTTTGACGAAAACGACCCTGTTTACGAAGGTTTTCAAAATCAATTGTTGCAAACCTTGGTAAAAAGCCCACACAAAGAAAAACTCGTCAAACACTTGGGCGAACACTTGTTTAAAATGATTGAAGTGCAATTAAAAACTTTCAAACCGGAAATTATCCCGGATCTCCAACAAGAAAACAAATTAGTAACCAAGTACAACAAGTTAAAAGCCAGTGCGCAAATCGAATTTAAAGGCGGAACCTACAACCTATCCCAAATGGGGCCGTTTCTTCAAGATCCCGACCGTAATACCAGAAGGGATGCAGAAAAAGCGGTGTCCGATTTTTACGAACAAAACGAAAAAGCCTTTGATGAAATTTATGACGAGTTAGTCAAGGTTCGGACTGCCATAGCAAAAAAACTCGGCTTTAAAAATTATGTGGAACTCGGTTATTTCCGTTTGGCACGCACCGATTATGATGCCAAAATGGTTGCCAATTACCGCAAGCAAGTCTATGAAGATGTCGTTCCGGTAGTTAAACAGTTAATAGATGCCAAAGCCAAACGTTTGAACATTGCTGATTTGAAGAGTTACGACTTATCGCTGAGTTTTCTTTCCAGCAACCCTACGCCAAAAGGCGACCGCCCTTGGCTTGTGGAACGAGCTAAAAAGATGTACCATGAAATGAGCAAAGAAACCGCTGAATTTTTCGATTTTATGACATCGAAAGAATTGCTCGACCTCGATGCCAAACCGGGAAAAGAAAGCGGCGGCTACTGCACATATATTCCGGAATACCAATCGCCGTTTATTTTTGCCAATTTCAACGGCACTTCGGGCGATGTTGATGTTTTAACTCACGAAGCCGGACATGCTTTCCAAGTATATTCTAGCCGAAACATCGGTATCCCTGATTACTTGTGGCCAACCTTGGAAGCCGCAGAAATCCATTCCATGAGCATGGAGTTTTTTGCGTGGCCATGGATGGAACTCTTCTTCAAAGAAGATACCAAGAAATACTATTATACCCACTTGGCGGATTCTTTAATTTTTATTCCTTACGGGGTAGCGGTGGATGAGTTTCAACACTTTGTTTACGAAAACCCAGCAGCTTCGCCGGAAGAAAGAAAACAAGCCTGGCGTGATATCGAAAAGAAATACCTTCCATATAAACAATACGAGCTTGATTTTTTAAACCGTGGCGGTTATTGGTTTAGACAAGGCCATATCTTTCAAGCGCCTTTCTATTACATCGATTATACCTTAGCCCAAGTTTGCGCCCATCAGTTTTGGATTAAAGATCATGAAAACCACGAAAAGGCATGGCAAGATTATTATAAACTTTGTTGTGCAGGCGGAAGCGAATCATTCTTGAACTTGTTGAAAATCGGCAATTTGTTGAATCCGTTTGAAGACGGCACAGTTAAAAAAATCGTTTCTGTTTTGGATAAATGGCTTGCAGAATACGAACAAAAAGTTAAGTTTGAATAATTATTAAACTTTTGAGGTTTAATCATTTTGATCACCCCCCGCCAAACTTTTCCTCAAATTTTGGTTTTACCCTTTATAAAAGCTAAAACCAGCGGGAATGTTCAAAAAACAAAAAGCAAAATGATATTTTTGGTCATTTTGCTTTTTTTGATTGAAATACACCAATAGAAACCAAAAACCGCTGATGCAATCATCAACGGTTATGTTAGTTAATCTTTCATCACTTGATAGATAGCATTTAAGAGTTCGCCCGATTTATCGCTGCCAAGTTCCCAAAACATCATTCCTCCGAAGGAATTGCTTTTGGCGTATTGGGCTTTTAGAGTTAACGAAGTAGGATCGTCATAACTGATAAAGTAGATCCCGTTCGATAAATAAGGAGCTTGGGCTTCCTCGTCAAAATAATACTCATAGGACGGATCGGTTAAGATGGTATTTTTGATAGTAGTATAATCAAGCGTTCCGCTTGGGGTCGTAGGAGAACCTACAATACCGTCCAAAACCGTGGTAAAAGCTTTGCGATGGCCATAGAAAGCGCCGCCAATAACGATTTTTTCTTGGGGAACTCCGAGGCCTAAATATACATTGACTGCACTGACCACGCTTGTGCTTTGCTTGCTGGTAGATCGCAAATTGGTGTGGTGGTTGGCAGAGGTACCGGTTCCGCCGTCATAAGTCATGATGTTGAAGAAATCGATATTTGGCACTAAGCCGGGGATATCGTAGAAACTAGATGCGCTTGCGCCGCCAATCACCGCTATTGTAAGCAACAAATCGTCACGATAGGCTTTCATCGCTTGACGCAATTCCTGGACAAAGAGCGTCAGATTGGCTCTATCGCTTGGATGGGCTTCAATACCTGCCACCTTGCTGGTTGGGTATTCCCAGTCCAAATCGATTCCGTCAAATTGATATTTCTTGATAGTTTCCATGATGGAATTGATTAAGATTTCTCTGGCTTCTTGGGTTCTTACGCCTTGGCTGAAACCGTCAGCGCCCCAACCGCCAATCGCAAGAGTCACTCTTACCCCTTTTTCTCTCAAGGCAAGCACTTCTGGTAAGCGATATAAACCGTTAAGGTTCAATTTATGGGTTGTTTTGTCAATTGTGGCAAACGAATAATGAATAACGTCTATTTGCGAAGCCATTTCGTCAGTGATGGCAAAATATTTGGCATCAAAGAAATACCCCGCAATCAAATTCTTGGTTTTCAATGGCCTTAATTCAACTCCTTTCACGGTAATCGGAATATCCATGAGGTAAGTTTTGTCATGGAACCTAATATGGGCAGTCAAGATTACGACTTTGTCTTCCGGCCCTTTGGTCACTTCGCCGGTAATGATGTTGATTTGTTCCGAGTTGGAACGCCAAGAAATGGAAGCACTGCTGTCTTTTATCCCAATGGGCAGATTGAGTTTATCAGGAGCAATCTCCGGAATTTTCGATTTAATAATCTCTTTTATCTCATCAAGGGTAAGTTTATCGTATTCGTCATCCGGTTCGTCGATGCCGTCATCGGGATCGTCTATATTGTCAACCGGAACAACCGTACAACCCACGATAAAAAGACAAAGCAATAAAAGAAAGGAAAATCGAAGTTTTTTATAAATCATTCACTAACCTCTTCTAGGAAGTTTAAAACATCTAACGCATTGGTATCTGGTTTGGCATCCTCAAACACTTTGATAATGACATCGTTTTCGTCCAAAACAAAGGTCGAACGGCGCACTCCCATGGTTTTTTTGCCAAACATCGTTTTTTCTTTTAACACCCCGAATTGATTGATTACTTCCAAATCCGGATCAGCTAAAAGGATAAAAGGCAAGTTGTATTTTTGAACAAACTTTTCATGGGATTTTACCGAGTCTTTACTGATGCCGATTACAATCCAGTTGTTTTGTTTGAATTTTTCGTAATGGTTCCCGAACGTGCATGCTTGCACCGTGCAACCGGGAGTATCGTCTTTAGGGTAAAAATAGATAACTTTTTTTAAGCCCTTAAAGTCCTCAAGACTTACAGACTGATTAAATTGATTGAATAAAGTAAAAGGGGTTGCTTTGGAACCTACTTGTAACATATTAATCCTCCTTGGTATGGGAATGTACGTAAAATTGATCTATTTGGATGATTGGGTTTAATGTCGGGTCGTGTTCGATAATTAGTGTTTTGATTTGGCTTTTCAATTCTTTGATTGTTAATCGGTATTGGGGCGGACAAACCACGTCAAAAACAATGTTTTTGCGATCGCTCATGGTAATAACCCGGAAATCATGAATTGACAAAACTTTGTCAAATTCTTTTATCAAATCCTTGACTTCTTGGAACAAGCGATTGGTCAACTCATCGTTTTGGTCAATCGGATCCATATGAATCACTAAATTTACTCCTTCGTGTTGGGCAACCTCCCGTTCGATTCGGTCAATCAACTCATGGCTTTTCATGACATCTTCGGTGCTCGGCACTTCGATATGCACGGTAGCATAAATCCGGTTCGGTCCGTAACTGTGGACCACCAAATCGTGAAAACCGAGGATTCCCTCATAAGAAGAAAACCACTTTTCCAACCGCTTAATCATCTCGTCATCAGGAAAAGTGCCAATTAATGGCGTACTCGTATCCTTTAACAGTTTGATTCCCGAAATAAAGATATAAATCGATACGAAGAGTCCCAAGTAACCGTCCAGATTGACTTTTTCCCTGGTGATTAAATAAATGAACGTACCGATTATTACTGCGACTGTGCGTAGACAATCATTAAAACTGTCGGTCGAAGCTGCTTTAAGGGGTTTTGAATTGATTAGTTTGGCTAAATAGCGATATAAACCCCCTTGGTATAACTTAACCAAAATAGTTAAGCCCAACAACAAAATCGTCCAATAGCTGATTTCTAAAGCTGCAGGATTAATGATTCTCAAAACTGAGCGGTATCCCATCAAAAGCGCTACAAGCAAAATGACAAACGAAATCAATAAGCCTGTAATGTATTCGATTCTTTGGTGTCCGAAAGGATGCTCTTCATCGGCGGGAGCTTTGGACCAGCGAAAACCCATGATGGTAATCAGTGACGAAGCCCCGTCCGTTAAGTTGTCAATCCCTTCAGCCAAAATTGAAACGCTTCCGCTTAACAGTCCGACCGTCATTTTGATTATGGAAAGGAACGTATTGGAAACAATCCCGAACCCCCCCGCAAAAGAACCGATTTTGGCTCTTTTTTCGGCACTTAATTGACTGTCTTTATCTTTAATAAACCAATTAATAAACCATTTGTACATATTATCCATCCAAGTATATTATATAAAATTCAACTGCTTTTTCCTATCGAAATGCATTTTATTTGCGAAGGGTTAAAGCAAACCCGCTTGATACCCGATCGATGATTCTGGCCATGACGCTTTGGATTTTATCCTCCGTCATAGTTTCTTTTGGTGCCAACACAATCCTAAAGGCCACGCTTTTTTTATCTGCACCGATGTTTTCGCCAGTATATAAATCAAAGACTTGAACCTCTTTGATTAATTCTTGGTCAACGGAAAGCATCGAATCGATGATTTTCCCGACCGGAGTGTCAATTGCCATGACAAAAGCCAAATCCCGTTCGACGGTAGGAACTTTGGAAATTGGTTGATATTGAATCATTGTCTGATTAAGCGGCAATTTGTCAAGTTCAATTTCAAATACATAGGTATCTTCTAAATCGTTTTGTTTGACAAACCGCGGATGTAAGGCACCCAAATAACCGATTCGTTCGCCTTGATAGAGAAGAACCGCGGCTTGTCCGGGATGCAGCTGGGCTTGATCTTTTAAAGATTCGCATGTAACTTTTACACCCAGTTTGGCAAAAAGGTTTTCCAAAAGACCTTTGACATAGAAGAAATCAATTGTCTTGTTTGGCAAAGCATCCCAAGTCTTTCCCCGATGAACACCGCTTAAAATTCCGGCAAGCAAACGTTCTTCAATCGGCATGTTGTTTTTTTGGTAATAACGATTTCCGATTTCGAAGAAAGCGAAATCGCTGATTTGGCGCGCCGCATTATATTTTGCTACTTCAAGCAAAGAAGGAACCAAACTAAAACGAAGCACACTTTGATCTTCGCTCATCGGATGAAGTAGTTTTACTTCTTCGACATCTTCTTTTACCAAGAAATTTAAGGTTTGATTAGCTTTTGGGGATACCAGCGAATAGGTAATGGTTTCATTTAAACCCAAATTGATTAAGGTTTGCTCGATTAACCGTTCCTGAACTTGGGTTGGCATTAGTTCGCCGTAAATGGCGCTTTCCGGAAGCGTCTCTTTTAAGTGGTGGTAACCGTAAATCCGGGCGATTTCTTCGATTATATCGACTACATCGTTAATATCCAGCCGGCGGTTTGGCACCTTTACTTCAAGGTCATTTTTGTTGCGTATAACCGTGAATTCCAAACGTTTCAAAATCCTTTCGATTTCTTCCGGTTTGATTTTTACACCCAAATAATCGCTTACTTTTTTGCCCTTCAAAGTGAAATATTTGTCGGCTTTATATTCGGTTCCGGCGTGCGCAAAGCCTTCCAAGACTTTTCCGCTTGCGTATTTTTCCAATAAATAGCAAGCATATTCCATGGCAATAAGCGTAGTATTTAAATCAACACCCCGTTCGAATCTTACGCTCGATTCGCTGCGCAGTCCCAAACGGCTGGAAGTGGCTCTTACCCTTAGCGGTTCAAACACTGCCCCTTCCAATACAATTGTCTTTGTTTCGTTAGTAACTTCGGTTTCCAGTCCGCCCATCACCCCTGCAATCGCCACCGGTTTTTCTCCGTCGGTGATTACAACATCTTCTGCGGATAAGATTCTTTCCACATTGTCAAGCGAAATAATTTTTTCATTTGGTTTGGCATCTCTAACCACAATGTTCGAACCCAATTTCACTTGGTCGAAAGCATGTAAAGGCTGACCGAAAAGCATTAGGATATAATTGGTAATGTCGACAACATTATTGATTGGTCTAATACCCGATGCAATTAAACGTTGTTTAATAAACATTGGGGATTCTTTAATCTCAACATTTTTTATCACTTTGGCATAGTAAGTGTAACAACCCTTCGTGGTAATTGTTACATCCACATAATTGCTGGCTTTTTCGGAGCTTTCCTTAGGCTTGGCCAAAAACGGTATCAAGCCTTTTTGGTAGAGAGCGTTAATATCGCGTGCTACTCCCCACATGGAAAGCAAATCCATTCGGTTAGGTGTAAGTCCCAGTTCGATGCAAACATCGTCAAGTCCCAAGTATTTTAAAGCGTCTTCGCCTACCGGCGCATTCTCAGGCAACACATATATGCCATTGGCAAATTCGCTGGGAATATATTTGGCTTCCAAACCGATTTCTTGGAGGGAACAAATCATCCCGAAAGATTCGACACCGCGAATTTTGGTTTCCTTGATTGGATTCCCGTTAACATTTCCCCCGGGAAGAACAACCATGACTTTTTGGTTTTGTGCTACATTCGGTGCTCCGCACACAATTTGTAAAACCTTATCTCCAACATCAACCTTACAAACCGACAAATGGTCGGAAGAAGGATGAGCGGTTTTTTCCAAAACATGTCCGATAACGAGCTTTTCCGCAGAAGCCAAAGTATGGGTTCCTTCCACTTCAACCGAATACAAGGAAATATCCCGAACCAAATCTTCTACAGAAATACCATCGAGTTTGACTAAGGTTTTTAACCAATTATAGGAGACAATCATTACTTATTCCCCCTTTCAAATTGTTGGAGAAATCTTTTGTCATTTAAATAGAAATGACGGATATCGTCGATTTGTTGGGCAAGCATCGTTACCCGTTCGATGCCGATGCCAAAGGCAAAACCTTGCATTTTTTCCGGATCGTAATTGGCGGATTTTAACACATTAGGGTGAACCATCCCGGCACCGAGTATTTCAATCCAACCAGTGTGTTTGCACATTGGGCAGCCTTTTCCGCCACACTTAAAGCAACTGACGTCGACTTCCACGCTTGGTTCGGTGAACGGGAAATAGGACGGTTTGAAACGAATTTCACGGGCCGAACCAAAGAGTTTCTTGATAAACAAGCTTAAAGTGCCTTTCAAATCGGACATTGTAATATCCGGACCGACAACCAAACCTTCGAATTGCATAAATTGATGCGAGTGGGTGGCATCGTCGTCATCGCGCCGATATACTTTACCCGGACAAAGGATTTTTACCGGTTTGCCTTTGGCTTCAAGCAAAGTCCTTACCTGTACAGGCGAAGTTTGCGTACGCAAAAGCAAGTTTTCGGAAATATAGAAAGTATCTTGCATGTCGCGGGCGGGGTGACCTTTCGGAACATTGAGCATTTCGAAATTAAACCGATCGGTTTCGATTTCCGGACCTTCTTTAATACTGTAACCCATACCGATGAAAATATCTTCAACTTTGCGAATCATCTGTTTCAACGGATGCATCGTACCCACCGGAAAAACATGCCCCGGGAGAGTGACATCCACGGTTTCCTTTTGAAGACGGGCTTCAATCTCCATATCCAAAAGGGCTTGTCTTTTTTGGTTTACCAAATCTTCCAGTTCGCCTTTAATAGCATTGATTTCGGCTCCCAAGGTTTTCCTTTCTTCCGGAGTAAGCGATGACATTTTTTTCATGTATTTCTGAAGTGGGCTTTTTTTGCCTAAATAAAAGGCGCGAACGTCTCCGAGTTCCGCTTGGGTGGAGACTAAAGCAATTTTTTCTTTAGCTTCTTGTAACAATTGATGCAATTCCATATCATTACTTCCTTTCTTGACAAAATAATTAAAAATAAAAAAAGCCTTAAGTAATTATCTTACTTAAGGACGAAAAGCTTTTTTTTTCCGCGGTACCACCTTAATTCAGTAAAATAAAACTTTATTTCACTGCACCTCAAATCCTTGTAACGCTGGATTAAAGCGGATGGGATTAGCATCTCTATAGGGTGAACGATTCTTAAAAACCATAGAAGTAAACTTTCAGTCGCGGTTTACTCTCCCTGTCTATGATTTATGGATAAGAATCTCTTCCTAATCGTCGATTTATTAATTGATTTTTTCATATTATAACACATTTGGATTAATCAATGTGTTTTTTTGATAATGAAAAGTTTTTTAAAAAGCCTATTCCCTGCTATTTCATAGGGAAAAAGCATTTCTTTTGGTTTTAGGGATTAGAAACCGAACGGGCGGAACGGCGGTCTTGGCCCACCAATCACATGTTTTTCGCTGCAGCTGAATGTTGGAATAAACTCATTTTCCGTAATGTGGTGGTGAATAACCTCGGTATGAAAATTATGAATGTATGGCTGCTTGGTAATATGGAATTGGTCTAAGACCTGAGTAGACATTGTGCAAATCGGCGGACATTGTTTATAAATGGTCGGGCATTGTGGACGCTTGCAACACGGGCTCATTTGTTCAAATTGCCCTTGTGGGAAAAAAGCAGGCGTTGGTTGTTGTTGAAACATTGGGGAAAAAGGCATTTGTTGCATATCGCCAAAACCCGGCATTACTCTTTTTGACATCTAATCACCTCCTATCAATATCATTATATCCAAAACCTTCCGTTTAGCATGTGTAATAGTTTATGCCCAAAGCGAAAAACCCACCAAATTCAGGGGTTTTTCGACTTAGTATGTTTGTTATAATGGCTAAGATATAAAGGAGGAACATATGCACTTAACGCCCATCGTAATTGAACAGACCCCCAGAGGGGAAAGATCGTTCGATATCTTTTCGCGTCTGCTTCAGGACCGTATCATTCTTATTTTTGGAATGATTGACAACAATGTTGCCAGCAGCGTGATTGCGCAGATGCTTTTTTTAACAAGCGTCGACAAAGACAAAGATATCTATTTGTATATCAACTCGCCAGGAGGAGAGGTTGCTTCGGGTTTCGCTATCTTTGATGTCATGCGTTACATAAAACCGGATGTGGTGACTATCGGGATGGGGCTTTGCGCAAGCATGGGAGCTTTTTTGCTTGCCAGCGGAACCAAAGGAAAACGCTACGCTTTGCCCCATACCAAAATGATGATACACCAACCGCTCGGTGGGGTTAAGGGGCCCGCTACGGATATCTTGATAGTCGCCGAAGAAATCAACCGCACCAAAAAAATCATTAACGAACTTTTGGCGGAACTAACCAACCAACCTCTTGCCAAAATTTGCCAGGACGTTGAACGCGATTTTTATATGGACGCAAGTCAAGCCAAAACTTACGGTTTAATTGACCATATCATGCTTGAGGATAGTGGGGTTTCCACCAATGTGGAAAAGACTTAAAGGTTAGCTTCTCATTGGTTATCGGATGCACAAACTCTACATAGTAACTATGAAGCATTAAACCTTCTTCATTTTCCTTACCATACAATTTATCCCCCACAATCGGGTGGCCAATATGGGAAAAATGGACACGCAATTGGTGAGTCCTGCCTGTTAGAAGCATCGCTTCCACAAGGGAGCGGTTTTTTTCATATGCCAAAACCCTGTACTTCGTTTTGGCGCTTTGTCCCTTTGGTGTTACTTCCCTTTTGATAAGGCTTTTTTCATCCCTTGCAATCGGCAAATCAATTTTGCCTTCTTCTTGATCAATTAGTCCTTCAACCATCAACAAATATTTTTTTGTTATTGAAATGTTTTCCATTAAGGCATGAATATAACCGTTTTTGGCAAGGACCACAATTCCGGAAGTCGGAAAATCTAAGCGCGTAACAAAATGAATCTGTGCTATTAACCCTTTTTCTAAGTAATAAGCCCTAATATAATTGGCAAGCGATTGATTGAAATGACTCCTGGTCGGAATGGTGGCAAGACCAGCACGTTTTTTTACAATCAAAAAATAAGCGTCCTCAAAAAGAATCGGAAAATCCGCTTTCACCGAATTGACGTTAGTGCTTTTATCCTTTTCGCTTGATACTATTACCAATTTGTCGCCCTTTTTCATCTGATAATAATTGGCAACTTCCTGATTGTTGACAAAAAAGAAAAGATGCTCTTTGTTTTTGCGGCTTCTAAAGTTTCTAGGGAACTCCTTTTTTTTCAAAAAGTCTTTAATTTGAATCGCTTCTTCTTCCACAATGAATTCAAAAATCATCCCAATCACCTCGTTTTTAGTAATTTTATCACAAAAAACACTTTTTTACTTGCATTTTTAATAGATATGTGTATAATAGGTTATATTAAAAATAGAATAATTAAACGAGGTAGATTTATGTCAAAAGATTTAGATGTAACATTTAAAACTTTGCTTTCGAAAGCCGAGTATACTCGGTTGGCAAAACAATTTTTGGATGCACCGTCCAACTTACAAACCAATTACTATTTCGATACTCCTCGTTTTACCTTAAAGGCATCGGAGATTGTCCTTCGCGTTCGGCGTAGGGAAAACAACAGGTTGGAATTGACTTTGAAACGCAAAAAAGGATATAACAAGCAAGAGATTACCGAAAACATTACGGAAGAACAATTTGACGAGATGATTAACAACAAAACAATACCCTCGCAGGCGATTCTCACCGAAATAGCCGATGTTATCAAAGGTCAGGAAATTGTTAATTTTATGAGTTTATCAACCTTCAGAATCTTCTTCCCTTATGCCAAAGGGAAAGTGGCGCTCGATCGCTGCGAGTACTTAGGCGAGGTTGATTATGAATTGGAATATGAAGCTTCGACCTACGAATTAGGAAAACGAGAATTTATCGAATTAGTAAAAGAGTTCAATATTGTTTACAAAAAAAGCGAAGCCAAAATCAAACGCGCCTACAACGCTTTGAAACGGCAACTATAAACCCAACATCTCCTTTTGTTGGGTTTTTTTATTTTTTGCACATTTTATTGATAAAACCCTTCTAAAATCCCAAATTAGGCCCAAAACAGCCTGTTTTAGCCACTTTTTTAACAAAAACAAGATAATACATGGCTAAAAAGATAGATTTTTCAAAAATATCGACTAAAAAAATAAAAAAGTAAGGGATAGACCTTACTTTCTTATATTGATTCATCATCATCCTTTTCCGATTTAATCGGTTCTTCTTTGTCAAAGCTACTAAAGCATTCTCGGTTTCTTAAGTTAGGTGGGAGAAAAATGGTAATGTCTTCGTTGTTGTAGCCAACTTGAAGTTCATTTTCATTAATTATGATTGGTCGTTTGAGAACGCTCGGGTTTTCAATGATAAATTCTACTAGTTCTTGAACGCTCATTAAATCCGGTTCTAAGCGTTTTTCTTTAAAGACTTTTGATCTGGTTGAAATAATATCCTCGAAACCATTTTCACTATTTTCTAACATCCGGTAGATATCTTCTTTGCTTAATTTGATACTGAAAATGTTCTTTTCTGCATATGGTATTTGATACTGATCAAACCACTTCTTTGCCTTTCGACAAGAAGCACAACTGGGTGTCGTGTAAATCTGAATCAAGTGATCACCTCCTATTGTTGTGTTTTTTCAAATCGCTGTATCTATTGTACCATATTTCTTGCTTTTTTGCAATATCTTTTTTGACATTTTTTTATTTATTTTTTATGGACAATTTGACCATCGACAAGAACTAGTTTTGCGATAGCAAGGTGATGAAACGGATTATGACTCCAAATTACGATGTCCGCATCCTTCCCAACTTCAATGCTTCCCACCAAGTGGTCGACATAGGAAAGTTTTGCGGCAGAAATAGTAACGGCTTTCAAAGCCTCCAAAACCGGTAAACCCGCCCTTACAAACCGACCGAGTTGCAACATCGTATGTTGCAATTCCACAACCGGATGGTCAGTCATGATGGCAAAAGGAATGCGGTGTTCGTGAAGGATTTTCGCGGATTCGAATTCTTTGTTTTGTACTTCCGGTTTTGTCCGGCTGCACAAGGTCGGACCGATGATGCAGCTGACTTGATGTTTCTTTAAGGCTTCCGGAATCAAATAACCTTCCGTGCAATGATCAATGGTGCCTTTCAAACCAAATTCTTCCATGATGCGCACCGCCGTCATGATATCGTCTGCTCTGTGAGCATGGATTTTGACCGGCATGCCGTCAAAGACACGCATCAACGAATGGAGTTTTTGATTGTATTCTGGTTCTTTGACATCGGTTCTGCCTTCTCTAACTGCACCTTCATAATTTTTAATTTTTTTCCGGTATCTGCGGGCTTTTTCAAGTTGTTCGCGAATCAAGGCCGCTGTAGCCATTCTGGTAAAAGGAGTTTGATTGCGTCCTCCGTAAATCTTTTTGGGATTTTCGCCCAATGCCATTTTCATGCAAGCTTCCGGAAGAATCGCCATCTCTTCGATGGTTTTTCCGCGCACTTTCAAGACCGTGGATGTTCCGCCAATCGCATTGGCGCTACCCGGAGCCACATGTACACAAGTAACCCCATGAGACAAGAGTTCCTGAAGACTTGGTTCTAAAGGATTAATCCCGTCTAAAGCCCTTAATTCCGGGGTTACCGGATTGCTCATTTCATTGGTATCGTTGCCTTCTTTAAAAACCTCTTCCATGATTCCCACATGGCAATGAGGGTCCACAATTCCTGGAGTAACGTAACGGCCCACTGCTTTGATGACCGTAGCCCCCGGATAATCTTCCACATTAATAGTTTTGCTGATTTTTGCAATTTTGCCTTTATCGATTAAAATATCGCGATATTCATAATTAATATCCGCCATCGACAATAGATAAGCTTTTTTTATGATTATCATCTTTTCACCACCTTTTTATTAACGATAAAAGAAAAACCAAATTAAGAAAAAGAGTAGACCAAAAAAAATTATAAGAATCGGCAAAAACGTAAGTAATGCAGCAATCACCATCGCAAGGAAATCCCCTTTTTCAAGGGGAGTTTCCTTTAATTGCTCCATCAGTTCTTTCCGTTCTTCTTTGGTCATTTTCTTACGCGAGGTCTTTTGTCTTTTCATAGTAATGACACGCCACAAAGTGCCCTTTCGATACTTCTCTATATTCCGGTTTTTCTTTAGCGCAGTGCTCGGTTGCCAGAGGGCAACGGGTGCGGAATTTGCAACCGGAAGGCGGGAAAATATTTGATGGAATATCACCTTCGAGAATAATCCGTTTTGGTTTATTCGGATCATTGTCGGTGGTTGGGATGGCGGAAATGAGCGCCTTGGTGTAAGGATGAAGCGGATTTTTGTACAATTCTTCCGATTCAGCCAACTCAATTAAATTACCAAGATACATAACGCCAATTCGGTCGCTGATGTATTTGATGACGCTTAAGTCATGCGAAATGAAAAGATAAGTGAGATTGCGCTCGCGTTTCAAATCACTTAACAAGTTCAAAATTTGCGAACGAATCGAAACATCCAGCGCGCTTACCGATTCATCGCAGACCACAAATTCCGGCATTAAGGCGAGGGCTCTCGCAATACCAATCCGTTGACGTTGACCGCCGGAGAATTGGTGAGCATAACGGTGAATCATATAATGGTCAAGACCGCAACGCGCCATTATGTCAATTACGTAATCCTCAAGTTCTTTGGTACCTTTTTTAAACATGCCGTGTTCGACAATCGCTTCTTCGATTGTTTGGCCCACTGTTAAGCGTGGGTTCAAGGAAGAATAAGGGTCTTGGAAAATTATTTGCAAGCGTCTGCGCAGATCTCGCATCTCTTCTTTGGTTAAACGGCTCAAATTAATGCCGGTTTCCAAATAACCGTCTAATTTAACAACGTATTGGTCATCAATCCGTTCGGTTATTTTCAAGATTTCCTTGCCCCGATAAGATTCGATTTCTTTGGTCAAATCTTCCATTCTTTTGGCAAGAACGGTTCGACGCGACTTTTTCTCCTTGATTAATTCTGCAAGATTATGGTTGGTTGGAGCAAGTTTAAGCTTTTTTTCCAATCCTGCCATTTCTTGTTTTAAAGTCCAATCTTCCCGATGGGTCATTTCACGTTTCAACATAAGGTCAGATATCTTGGCGATATCTTTTTCCAAAATAAGCGCCCCGCAAGTCTTGCTTGCTTCGCGCAGTTGACGCGACGATTCTTTTTTGAATTCCTTGGATTTCTTATGGAGGCGCGCCAATTTCTTTTCATTTTTTAAATCTCGACCAAGCACCGAAAGGTCTTTTTCTTTTTTGGCTAGTTGTTTTTCCAAACCAAAGAGCGGTTTATAACGATTTGGTTCGGAATGCGGAAGTTTTTTGATAATGGAATAAGTAATCGAATCGATATCCCCGGTTTCTACCATCTTAATAATAGCCAAAATTCTTTGTTTTAACAAGTGATTTGATGCTTTTTCTTTGGCGCGATTTAAGGAATTGTTCAAATTAGCAAGTGCTCTTTGAAACTGTTCTTTGGAAGATTCAGCGGTGGTGTCTTTTTCCAACAATTTCAAATAACGTTCATATGGTTTTAAAACCATGGCAAAACGGCGGTCGCCGGCAATTAACAAAGAAACCTCATCCAAAGGACGATTGTCTCTAATTAACCTTTCAGCTTCCAAAATTACTTTTTCCCTTTCTTTGTCCTCAATTTTTTCGATAATATCTAAGAGGTTTGCCACTACATTCCTTTTGCATTCAGCAATTTTTTCTTTAATCGAATTGATTTCCTGTTTGATTTCCTCACGTTTTGCATCAACCAAACTCAAATCATCGCCTTCATGAGTAATATGCATTCGGGCTTTGAGTTCTTCGATTTTTTCATCAAGTTTATAAGTTTTGTTAAATGATTTGATTGCTTTTGCTTGATATTTAGGCAGTTTTTTAATTTCGTGAATTACGTATTGGGGATTCAATTCTTTTAAAGAGACACCGTAATATAGTACACTGCCGCTTGTAGGCGGATATAATTGCAAGATGACGCGTCCCAAGGTTGTTTTTCCACAACCCGATTCACCAACAAGACCAAATGTTTCGCCTTTGTAAATGGTTAAAGTGATATCTTCGGTTGCTTTTACCGATAACTTGCGACGGTCAAAAATAGAAGTCCGTTTTAATGGAAAAAACTTTTTTATCTTTCTAACTTCAATCAATGGTTGCTCTGTTCTATTCATGTCGTTCACCTCGTTTAGGGTATAAGCATCTTACTTCATGTCCCTTTTCAACTTCAACCATCGGTATTTCATCTGCCCGACAACGGTCAGTTGCGTATTTGCACCTTGGGGCAAACTTGCACCCTTTCGGCAAATCAAGCGGATGAGGAACGGAACCCGGAATAACTTCCAATCTTCCTTTATCGCTGGTAAGACGCGGAATCGATGCCATCAAGCCTTCGTTATACGGATGGGAATACTTTGGACTGTCCGCAAAAATCACACTCTTTGGCGCAATTTCCACCACTTGCCCGCAATACATAACCGCTACATCGTCAGCCATTTCGTTGATAACCCCTAAGTCATGGGTAACGAAAATGATGGAGGTATTGTAGGTTTCTTTGAGTTCGTTCATCAGTTTCAAGATTTGCGCTTGAATCGTAACGTCAAGGGCGGTTGTCGGTTCGTCCGCAATCAACAGCTTTGGCCTACAAGCCAAAGCCATCGCTATCATCACCCTTTGACACATTCCGCCTGATAATTGGAAGGAATAATAATCAACGACTTTTTCCGGGTTGGAAATTCCAACGTCCGCCAAAAGTGAGATAGATTTTTGCAAAGCTTCCTTTTTGGTCATCCCTTGGTGAAGCCTTAACACTTCGCCGATTTGGCGTTTTACCTTAAACACCGGGTTTAGACTTGTCATCGGTTCTTGGAAAATGACGGAAATATCGTTACCCCGAACTTCTCTTAGTCTTCGTTCGGAGAAGGTAGATATCTCTTCGCCGTTAAAGTATATTTGTCCTTCGTGGATTTTTTGGTTTTCTTCAAATAACTTTAAAATTGACATGACGGTTACGCTTTTGCCGGAGCCGGATTCACCAACGATGCCCAAAGTTTTGCCTTCTTTAAGGGATAAACTGACACCGTTGGCAGCCTTGATCAAACCGCGTTTGGTGGTAAAGTACGTATGTAGGTTTTTGATTTCCAATAATTTTGCCATCAAATTCACCTCTATCTCTGATTAGCCTTTGGATCCATGGCTTCCCGCAAACCGTCACCGATTAGGTTAATCGATAAAGCGGTAATGACGATAAATACCGCCGGTAGAATCCATAACCACCAATATTCTTGAATAACGCTTAGGTTTTGCGCACCCGTCAAAAGATTTCCCCAAGATGGTTTTGGCGGAACGACGCCAAAGCCGAGGAACGATAGACCCGCTTCGGTTAGCAAGCTTCCCGCATAAGCAACCGTTGTGTTAACAATAATGACATTGATAACATTCGGCAAGATATGACGAATAATAATGTTTTTTTCGCGAATACCAAGAGCCCTGGCAGCCGTAACAAAATCTTTTTCCCTTTCGGACAATATTTGACCACGCACAAGACGGCAAAGGCTAGGCCATGATAAAACACCCAAAATTACCATGATTAGATACATCTTTTGGTCCGACTGCATCCGATACCCGATAACCGAGGATAAGGTAATGGCCAGCGGCAAGAAGGGGAAGGAGTTGACAACTTCCGAAAAACGCATGATGATATTGTCAATCCATCCGCCGTAGAAACCGGCAATCAAACCAGCGGTTACCCCGATTACTAAGGAAATTAATACGGCAATCGCTCCGACGGTCATCGATACGCGTCCACCTTGGAGGATTCGGTGGAAGAGCGAACGTCCTTGCGAGTCGGTGCCGAAGATATATCCTTTGTTGCCCCAAGCATAAAGATTTCCTTCTTTATCCACCGCATAAGTATGGAATCTGCCAACATAAACTTTTTCGACAGTTTCTAAATCTTTCGGAACATCCAATTGATTTAGTTCGTTTTGACCCCAAACGACAAATTGTCCGTCAAATTTAACCGCTACCACATGGAGTAAACCCGCTTGCACATCGACGATTTTGCCGACTGTGGCTTCATAAGGAATATTGTTGATAACCGAGTTAGGATTTCCCCAAATCAAAAGCTCGTTGTTGCTGGTGAGGATGATACCGTTATCGGTGATGCCGGCAATCTTTTCAATATAAGTCATTTGCTTGCCCGCGTTCTGAATCTCGGTATGGAGTTCCTGTGTGCGGTTATAAAGTTGGGTGCGTTCTTCCAACAATTCGTCGAGATCGTCCTGCGCATCAATCATGTTGTCGCGGATAGTACCGAAGTTAGCTAAGGTTTGTTCGTATTCCAAACGCTTTTCCGCGGTTTCGAATGCTTCGTATTTTTCTTTCAACTCGTTATAGTTTTGTTCGTTGGCAGAAACGACCGCTTCCTGATTGAGCACACGATCAACCGCTTCCGCATACCGCGAAATCGGCGAATTTAACCAATCTTCCTCGTCAAATTGTTCAAGGAATTCTTGGTAAATGATTTCCCCGGTTAAAGGATTGTCGCCTGTATCAATACCATCAACAAAGTTCTTCATAGCACTGTTTAGAGCTGTATAGGCTTCTTCTTTAACCACATTGAAACTATCAAATTGGAAGACTGCATTGTTGTATTGCAATAAAGCATTAGCATAATTTCGACTTAATGTGGCAAATTCTGCCGGAACGGAACGGTATTTTTCGAGTTCGGATTCATATAGGGCCGTTTTTTCTTGCAATACTTCTTCAGCAGTTTGGATGCGGCTATCAATATCCTTGATAAGATTAGGAACTTTTGCTTCCCAATCAATCAGCTCGGTTTCCAAGCGTTTTATGTCTTGGGCAATCATCTTAAGTCGTTCCGTATAATTTAACTTAAAATAAGGAAATTTTTGTGTTAAGTTTAAGGCAATGGTGTTTGCGGAAGGACCGTAAATATCTATACTGTTGTCCTCCCTTAAGATAATTATATGATGTCTAGCGTAAGTGAAATCTTTGATTGGCATTTTGTTATATATGGTATTTCCCAAGCGGTTGCCGTTAGAGGAAGTACTTCCCCAAGTATAAAGCCTACCGCTTTCGGTGAGAATACTGGTTACATTTTGGCCAAGTTCCATCTTTTTGATCGGATCGTTGGCAATGCCAATGATTGGCAATATTACTTTTTCCGTCGATATTCCGTTAATTTCCTGGCGGATTTTATTAAAGTTTGCTAAAGGTTTGCCATTTCCCGCGGTACGGATAGCGACGGAATAACTGCTGTTTTGGGTTTGTTGCGGATCGCCGTTTGGGCGATAGGTTATAACTTTATAACCAAAAGCGAATTGGTAATGAACACCGAATTTTAAGCCTTCGACAACCACAGAACCGGAAAATGGAACACCCATTTTTCCTTCTTCAGGAACTGTAATCGGGATTTTGGTTGTATCCGAATCATTAAATAAATTTTGGCCTAAAAAAGCGCTTCTGGTTCCGTAATATAAAATCAATGTATCTTCAATAATGACGTTATCATAATCCTGAATGGTATATTCCACCGTAACGTTTCTTCTTGAATCATCGTTGAACGAAACTTTTAATTCAATCGATGGGATGCGTTTGGTGGCTGTAAAAGTATATTCAAAATACGAAGTATCAAAATAACGTGCAATTGCTTCCCGTTCGGTTTTGTCATGAAGGGAAGATGCAACACTTTCGTCCCAAATCGGGATTTGCCCTTGTTGATGATTATTGGAACCAAGGAATTCAATTGATTGAACAGTGGCCGAAGCTAATTTTTTGGAAACAATCCAATTCTTGGTATCCAGGAAATAATCATCCACTTGACCGAGCGAATCGCTTGGATCGCCTTCGCCTAATAATTTTGTGTCCCAAGTAAGTTTTACCCAAGTTCCTTCATTTTTTTGGAATACTTCCTGAGATTCGCGCTTAATGTAATAGGAGCCATCTTCGCCTAAAGTGTTTAACGGATCGGAATTGCCTTGATACCAAATCGTACCGTCTTTGGCCACTTGGGCTTCGCTTGAAGAAAGATCAAGCACCATATTATAGCGCCATACATTTGTTGCTTCGGTTTCCACTACCGCCGCAACGTGGTCAATCCCCGCCGCAAGCAACTTGATATTCTCAGCAAACGGTTGCCATTTTTGCGCATCTTTTTTGTTGAAGTTCTTGGTGTTGGAACCCCAAGCATAGATATTATTTTGGTTGGAAATTGCTACCGAATAGGAGGAACTGCTTGCTATTAAACGAATTCCTTCTTTTTCCAATTTTTTAGGATATTTGAGATAGGATGTATTAGGAGGTAAATAGTTTTGCGCTCCTTCGCTGTATTTCTCGTCATACGGGAAAATAGCGGTAATTCCAAACGTTAAAAATAACATTAATAAAAAGCCACATAATCCAATCATCGCCAAACGGTTACGCAAGAAATTGCGAATTATCATTTTGGTTGGGCTCATGAGCGATTCTTCTTGGAGAATGTTTATCGCATCTTTGTGGCGACCAAACCCAAAGAGACGGATGAATAGATGTTTGATTGAAGTCCATATTTTGGTTAGCGTATTAGTCTTTTTCATCATCTCACCTACTCGAATTTAACCCGCGGATCGACTAAAGCGTAACTGATATCCATAACCAAGTTAGCGACAAGCGCCAAAATCGCATAGAACATATTCATTGCCAAAATCAGCGAATAATCGCGGGCATTTAACGCTTTAATTAACACAAAGCCGATGCCATTATATGCAAAGATTTGTTCGGTAATAGCCGAACCGCCGAAAAGTCCTACCAGGGATCCAGCCACAATCGTAACAACCGGAATTAAAGCATTTCTAAATGCATGGGAATATATAACAACTTTTTCTTTCAAACCTTTGGAACGGGCAGTTCTGATATAGTCTTTCTTGATTACCTCAAGCATAGCATTTCGAACAAAACGGATTGTTCCTGCCAAACTACCAATGGTCAAAGTAACAACCGGCAAGAAAAGGTGTCTTCCCCATTGGTACATATCAGAAAAGAACCCCCCCGCCAGATCTTCATAAGAAGGCATTTTTCCAAATGGCAAGCCTAAAAAGTCGGTTTTGATTTTCAATAAATAAATTAAACACAATCCAATAAAGAAAACCGGCATTGACATGAAAACCAACGAGGTAACTTGCCAAAAGTTATCGTATAAGGAAAAGCGTTTCACGGCTGATTTGATTCCCACCGGAATTGCAATTAAAAAGGAAAATGTTATGGTAAAAATGTTTAGGATAATGGAGTTTTTTAGCGGTTCTTTTAAAACATTTGTCACCGGCTGCATTCCCCCACTGGAGGTTGATACTCCTAAATCTCCGCTTAACATTTTGAACATCCACCTAACATACTGTTCTGGGAGCGATTTATCCAATCCGAGTTCTTTTATTAACGCTTCTTTTTGTTTCAAGTAATCTTGAAAGCTGGATTCACTGGAAGCTGGAGGCGTGCCCAACATCATATCGACTTGATTACCGGGCATGATTTTTACCATAGAAAACAGTAGAACCGAAATTATTATTATTACCGGGATTAGGGAAATGAGCCTTCTGATAATAAACTTTAACATTTCTTCCTCCTCAAATTATTAATTTTTTTGCTTCAATAAACAATAAGAGAGGGCACCAGGCCGCTCTCTTACGTTTTTTTTTGATTAGTACCTAGTTATATCTACTATGCTTCAACAGTAGCTCTAATAATAGCTCTTGCCCAGCCCCATGTTGGTGTTGTTTGTAGATCTTTTACACGGTTGTTGACTGCATCATAGTACTCGTTGGAGTATAGTGGAACGCTTGGTAATAATTCGTTCCAACGGATTTGGAATTGCAACCAGGCATTTGCGAAGTTACCTCTACCTTCTTCGGTAGCTTCTTGGCTTCTCATAGTTTCGATACATTCATCCAAGATAGCGTCAGCAAGTTGACATGAATTCAAGTAACTCTTACCTACCCAGACACTATGCCATGAATAATATGGATCGTATGGCGAACCGAATCCGCTTGCAAGGTTGAATGCATGGTAAACACGTTCGCTTTCGTCCATTGTATAACCATAGTAGTAATGGTTCAACAAGGTGTCGAAACCACCGTAAGTAACTGTATACTTAATACCAGCATATGCGCAGTTAACAGGTAGACGGAGAGCGATTAAGTCTGTAATATCGTTTTCGGTAGTACCGAAGTGGTTGACTTGGAGCATTTCGCCTTTCGAGTTGTAACGGAAATAGTTCTTATCTGGACCTGCTTTCGTTCTGTCGAATGGTGTTACACCGTCGGCTTCAAATTTCCAATCAGTTTCATCTAAGAAATCGTTGGCTTCTTCAGTATTCAAGGAGTATTGAATCAATTGAGCTTCCAACTCTTGACGTTTTTCTTGATACATCCATTGCGATAAGCCATAAGCACCGTTTACAAGCACACCATAACCGCCGAGGATTTCTTGGACGAATTCGTTACGGTCAACTAGCATACCGATAGCTTGACGCACCTTAGCTTCTTTGGTTGGACCGAAGTCGCAAGCGAAAGCAATCATACCATAACCGTTACGGCTGTATGTAACAGGGTAAGCAGTATCGGATGTTTTCAATGCTTCAATCTTTTCGCTTTCGATTACACCGGCAACAATATCAACTTCGCCGGCAATTACTTGGTAAACGTCTGTATCTTGGTTAATCCATCTTTGTTCGATGACATCAACCATTGGTGCATAACCTTCACCGTCAGTCTTGAAGTAAGGGTTCTTTTCCAAACGGACAACTTGGTTCTTGAAGTAGATGAAATTATATGGTCCGCAAGATACCGTTGGGTTGAAGCAATAAACGTCTTTAACCCATTGTGCGCGTTCGGCAGTAAAGCCTGTCAAATATGTGCCTTGGGTTTCTGGATCGGTTACCACATCGGCTTCCGGTGCATATACATGCATTGGCGCAGGAGTTAAGGCTACCATGGTTGTTTCATAGAAGTATGGTAGGTTTTCACCGTCAATGATTAGGTGGAATTCATATTCACCAACTAATTTTGCACCAACAAAGACAGGAGTCGATGCACCTTCTGGTTTAGGTGTATCAGGATTGCGGTAATCAGCATAACCCAACAATTGGTCACCAGTAGTAGACGAAGCTTTAACATCCGCCCATTGTTTGCTGGCAGTGAATAGTAAGCTAAATATATAATCTTTAGCTGTAATTTGTGTGCCGTCATTCCACTTGAGATCTTGTTGTAGTTTGAATTTGAATAATTTGTCATTAACATCTTTCATTACCGGATTGCCGTGTTCGTCAAGTACAGGCTCGTAGTAAGGTTCACCTTCTTCATCAAATTTGAGAACCGTTTCAGGAACTTGACGGGCAGGAAGCATTTCGGTTTCTGGTTCTTCAACTAAAACAGCTTCAGTATCCCAAAGGAAGTTTTCGCCAGGTGTTGTCCATAGCGTCGAGTAACCGTGAATGAGGTTACGGATGGATAAGTCGTAAGAACTGTTACCGAAACCGGCGATGAATAGACCGTTCATTTGCGGCGTACCGACAACAACTTTAACCTTACCGGTATCGTCGAATGTTGGAACGTCTTCTTTAACGAAGACGCCAAGCGAACCGCTTAGACCTGTCGCAAGCGTAACGTTTACAGTTACGATACCTGCTTTAGTCCCGTGAAGAGTGGCTTTCTTGCTTTCGGAATCGTATTTAAATTCAACTGCCGTAGGGTCAGCTGAATTGTAAGAAACCTTGTCGGCTACATCCACTACGTCCGCCAATTTAACGCCAACTTCCATGGTTTCGCCAACATCGAGAACCAAGTAATTGTCATGGTACTCAGCATCGGCCGGTGGAACAATCTTTAGTTGCCCTTGCAACAAGTCGTTGACTGCATTCTTAACCTCATCGAGCTCTTCTTTCAAGGCTTCGATTTCCGCTGTTTTTTCCAACAACTCTTGAACTTTGGCATCGAATTCATCTTTTGCCACCGAGCTTTCTTGTAATGCTGCTAGCTCAGCGGCTTTCTCTGCTAGTTCTTCAACGATCCGATCGTATTCTTCTTTCGATACGGTATCTTCACCGCCGCCACAGCTTGCAAGACCAAAACTAATTGCAAATGCAAACGTAGCAATCAAAAATAGTTTTAAAAATCTCTTCATATTTCCTCCTATTTATTTTTTTTAACACCTATCTCGTGTTGCTAACATTATACTATGGAGTTTTCGTGTTGTCAACTAATTTTTTAAAAAAAATACAATGTAAACGCTTGACATAGTCACTTTTCGACATAATCTTTGTATATTCGTTCAATACAAGCGCTTACATTATACTTTTCCCGAAAAGAGGGTTTTTT
>Ga0265294_10001364_pt1 | contig 32912 bp, 34 predicted proteins | sample MunlanPumphouse3_FD_192504 | JGI IMG/M metagenome (GOLD analysis project Ga0265294, IMG submission 192504) | Groundwater microbial communities from a municipal landfill in Southern Ontario, Canada - Pumphouse #3 | ecosystem: Environmental > Aquatic > Deep subsurface > Groundwater | place...
GAGCTGGCCTCGCCGGTACCGCACGTTCCTGTCTTGTTGGTTCAGGCTGCGCGGGTCTGGCCGGTAACGCACGCTCAGGTCTTGCCGGTTCAGGCTGAGCTGGCCTCGCCGGTACCGCACGTTCCTGTCTGGCCGGTTCAGGCTGGGCAGGCCTGGACGGTATCGCACGCTCCGGTCTTGCCGGTTCAGGCTGGGCAGGCCTGGCTGGTATCGCACGTTCCTGTCTTGCCGGTTCAGGTTGAGCGGGCCTGGACGGTACCGCACGCTCCTGTCTTGTCGGTTCAGGTTGAGCGGGCCTGGACGGTACCGCACGCTCCTGTCTTGTCGGTTCAGGTTGAGCAGGTCTGGTCGGTATCGCACGCTCCGGTCTGGCCGGTTCAGGTTGAGCGGGCTTTGCCGGTATCGCTCGCTCAGGTCTCGACTGTTCAGGCTGAGCGGGCTTTGCCGGTATCGCACGCTCCTGTCTTGCCGGTTCAGGCTGAGCGGGCCTCGCCGGTTCCACACGATCCGAATCAGGCCGGGCTTTCTGCACAGCCGGTCCGCTTTTGATCGCCCGCTGCTGAAGCTTTATTTCCGATTTCGGCCGGTTCACCTCATTGGCCGGCACGATATAATTCGTGCTCCTCGGTGGTTGTATCCTGGCCTCACGGTTGAAACTGCCCTGTCTGGCATTCTTCGCCCGCTCCTGAATCGCGGCGGCGTTATCTCTCCTGCCATCCCGAATGATTGTCTCGTTACGCTCGATTCGACGAAGCACGGTATTGTGAGGCTTTTCTCTAACCGCGACGTTGGTGAAGTTGTGCCGCTGCCGGTTCGTCGTATAATTGTTAATCACCGTATTATTGACGACCGGCGCCCCGCGGAAGTTGTTGATGATGGCGGCGCGGTTCATGTGGACCCGGACATCCCTGTAATTGTTCACACGGGAGAAATGGTTCTGGTCAACCAGGACGGCATGGTGCACATATGCATGGTTCCGGATGTTGACATACGGGATGTTGCGGCCGGTTACGACCGTCATATGACGGCCTCCCCAGTGGCGGTGGCCGTAGTACATCTCGCGCGGCGCCAGAGGCACCCATCCCACATAGAGGCCGCTGTAAATCCATGAAACCCTTCCCGGATACCAGAAATAACCGATGTCGAGAAGGGGAAGACCCACGCGCAGGCTGACCACGGGCGGGGCCCAGTACCAGGAATTCCTCGCGTACACCCAGTTGCCGTAATGGTGGGTGAGGTACCCGAAAGGTTCCGCCGGAATCCAGCACTGGTCTCCATACCAGTAGGTCCAGCGGCCCACGGTGAACGGAGACCATCCCGCGACTACAGTGGTCGGCCGCCAGAACCAGCGCGGCTGGCCCTCATAGAAGACGCTCTCCCACCTTCCGTTCTCTTTAAGGGCATACGCCTCGTCCCAGAGGTTGCTCGGCAGATACTCCACAGAGCGCCCCCTCACCGAGGTCTTCGTCGCCCAGTAGCTTTCACGGAAGTTGTTCCATCGGTTCCACTCGGGATCGACGCCGCCTTCGTCCAGCGACACCTGCATCTGGTCCGCGATGATTGACGGAGAGCCTGCCGAAACTTCGTACCGGGCATCAGTTGCCGTATGGACAAAACTCACCTTTCCCCTTACCGCGAACACTTCAACGGAATTTTCGCCCACGTAAAAGTCGAAGACTGCGCCGGAATCGGCCAGAACATACCCGAAGGGACTGGTCGCTCTGATGACCGTATCATAGCCTTTATTGTAGAACCGGGCTACACCCGTAGCCACGTCCATTTCGGACAGGTCCGCATCGAGAGCGATGACCTGAAGCTGAGTGCTGTTCCCGACCCTGATCCAGGTCCCGTTTGGAACAATCAGCTCCCCCATCCCCGATGTGCCTGAAAAGAGCGCATCCCCCGCGCCGAAAGGCGCGTCCTTGACCACGGCCACCCAGTCGTTCACTTCAGGAACGTAACGGAGCAGGTCCCCTTCAATGTGATAGACCCGACCCACCACGACGCCCGGCGCGTCCGCAGCCGAGGATGGCGGAATCGCCATCACCGCCGCGGAAAACAAATACGCCAGCAGTCCTATCATCCATGTGGTTCTTTTCATTTGCAGCACCTGCTTTCTGACCGCCTGTCATTCCGAATAAGAGCGCAATTCTGTTTTGCGGTCTCTCTCATTTATTTTCGCCTGGCTGCCAACAATCGTTATGATGCATATCACCCGCGTGCAGCCTCTGGCAACAGACCATACGCCGGATTACGGATGCGCGCAACACAGCCTGGAATCAGACACAGGCTGAAGCCGGCGTTCCGTTTCGCATGATCCGGTACGGTTTGGATTTGTCGCAAACCAAATCATCGACCCCAAAATAGGACTTCGAATGCAGAATAGCAAGAGCAGGGGGAAAAGAGGAGATATCCCTCCCTTCGTGAACGTCAAAATCTTGGCAGCCACCCCTTCGGCAGCATTGTCAAGACGAAGTTTTTGACGCCCGCATCAAAACAATCCAAGCCCAGATCGTAAAAGAGCGGTCGAGCAAGGCCAAGAAAAGGATCGGCAAAGATATGGCATCTCGTATAAACGGTGCACCTTTGCGTCATGGCCTGAAATATCGCATTCACAGCCTTCGTACGGTTAATTTTTGGATGAATGATGTGAAGTGGCATCGATATTGCTGAATTACCAGTTGTTGAATTTCTGAATACAACCAGCAGCAGACGCCGTATACGGCATATTTTGTTCAGGCTTGACCCAAAAAGGCTTGTTGACTTTCGAAGAGGAGGAGGAATTAGTTTCCATGAAAGTCGTTATATTTGCAGGCGGTATCGGGACTCGTATCTCAGAGGAGTCTTGTCTTAAACCAAAGCCCATGATTGAAATCGGCGAAAAGCCCATCCTGTGGCACCTCATGAAAATCTTTGAAGCGCAGGGCTTCAATGATTTCATTATCTGCGTCGGCTATAAAAGTTTCATGATCAAGGAATACTTCCTTAATTATTACGTTTACAATTCGGATGTCACCGTCAATCTTCTGACAAACAGCTTCGAGGTTCACCGGTCCAACACGGAAAAATTTCGGGTCACGCTTGTGGACACAGGTGTGAAAACCCAAACGGCGGGTCGCCTGAAGCGTGCGCAACATTACATCGGCAACGAGGAATTTCTCCTGACATACGGCGACGGGCTTGCGGACGTCAATTTGCAGCAGCTGATCGACTATCATCACAAAAACGGAAAAATCGCCACGGTCACAGCCGTGCAGCCGGCCGGACGCTTTGGACTCCTTGGCATCGAAGATGACGCGCTTGTATCAAACTTTAAAGAAAAACCGATGGGGGACGGCGGCTGGATCAACGGCGGTTTCTTTGTGTTGAAACCGGAGGTATTCAGCTATCTGCCGGAAAATTCTGACAGCCTTATGTGGGAGGATGACCCGCTGGAGAAACTATCCCAGGACAATCAGTTGATGGCTTATAAACATCACGGATTCTGGCAATGCATGGATGCCATGCGCGACAAAACGATTCTCGAACAGCTCTGGAAGTCGGGACAGGCAAAATGGAAAATCTGGGAATAATCATCGAATAGACCATGTTTGACAACATTTATCAAAAAAAGAAAGTTCTTATTACAGGCCACACGGGCTTCAAGGGATCCTGGCTGGCCCTGTGGCTTTCACAAATGGGTGCAAACGTCACCGGTTATTCCCTGCAACCGCCAACCAACCCCAACCACTTTCAATTGCTCGACCTCAAGATCAACTCCGTGACTGGCGATATTCGTGATGCGGGCAGGCTCAAAGAGGTCTTCAGGAAACAACGGCCGGAGATTGTATTTCATCTCGCCGCACAGGCTATCGTCAGGCTTTCCTATAAAGACCCGGTGGAAACTCTGACCAGCAATGTCATGGGAACCGTCAATGTGCTTGAAGCATCCCGATCATGCGGCCCGGTCAGCGCCATCGTCAATGTTACCAGCGATAAATGTTATGAAAATCGAGAATGGCCCTGGGGATACCGGGAGATTGATGCTCTGGGCGGCTATGATCCCTACAGCGCCTCGAAAGGTTGTACGGAACTGGTCACAAGCTGCTGGCGCAATTCATATTTTAATCTGAAAGATTACGGCAACACCCACCAGACGCTCGTAGCCAGCGCCCGCGCCGGCAATGTCATCGGTGGCGGCGACTGGGCGCCCGACCGTCTGATTCCGGACATCATGCGTGCCGTCCATCAGAATGAAAAGGTCAAGATTCGCAATCCGCAGGCTACCCGCCCCTGGCAGCATGTTCTGGAACCATTGAGCGGATATTTACTCCTCGGCCAAAAACTTCTTGAAGGGCGGAAGGAATTCGCCGAAGCCTGGAACTTCGGGCCCTCCGATGAAGATAATGTTTCGGTCGGTGAGATCGTCGAGCAGGTGAAAGGGGTTTGGCCGAAAATTGATTACGAAATAAATCAAGCCCCGGATCAGCCGCATGAAGCAGGCCTGCTCAGACTCGACTGCTCCAAAGCCCGCGTAAAATTAAAATGGATGCCGGTCTGGACCGGCCGCAAGGCCGTTGAGAAAGCCGCACAATGGTATAAAGCATTTTATGAGTCAAGCGGCCTCCAAAGTCTTGAAAATCTTAAGCGCTATATTGCCGATGCGCAGAGCAAACACATCGCGTGGACTGAAAAATGAAATTCACGGAAACCCAACTCAAGGGCGCCTTTATCATTACGCCCGACCTCATTGAAGACGAGAGGGGTTTCTTCGCCCGAACTTTTTGCCGCCGCGAATTCGAAGAACACGGACTGAATCCCAATCTGGTTCAATGCAACATCTCCTTCAATATAACGAAAGGCACGCTGCGCGGGATGCATTATCAGATACAGCCCCATGCCGAAGTCAAACTGGTCCGCTGCACAGCGGGTGTGATTTACGATGTCATCATCGATCTGCTCCCGGAATCGCCGACATTCAGGCAATGGTTTTCGTTGGAGCTGTCAGCGGAAAACCACAAAATGCTCTATGTTCCGGAAGGTTTCGCCCACGGATTCCAGACACTCGCAGATAACACCGAACTGATCTATCAGCACTCCGCATTTCACAGCCCGGGACACGAAGGCGGCATACGATTCGATGATCCGGCTCTGAACATTGTATGGCCGTTGCCCGTTAGCGTGATTTCCCCAAAGGATCAACACTATCCTTTCATTGACAGCGCTTTCAAGGGAACGAAAACATGAACTGCCGTTTCTGCGGGGAAAAATTGACCCATCCTTTTGTCGACCTGGGAAACGCGCCGCCTTCAAACGCTTATCTCAGCTCTGAGGACCTGCGCAAACCAGAGCTGTATTTTCCCCTGAAAGTGTTCGTATGCCATCGCTGCTGGCTGGTGCAGACGGAAGATTACGCGCGGGCCGATGAACTCTTTCGCCCTGATTACGCTTACTTTTCATCCACATCAACAAGCTGGCTGGACCACGCAGCCCGCTATAGTTGCATGATCTGCGACAAACTTCACCTCGGCCCCGAAAGCTTTGTGATCGAAATCGCATCCAATGACGGATATCTGCTAAAAAACTTTATCTCCCGCAGCATCCCCTGCCTCGGCATTGAACCGACGGACAGCACGTCCGCAGCAGCGGAGAAACTCGGCATTCCGGTTTTGCGTAAATTTTTTAGCACAGCGCTTGCGCGACAACTCAGCAAAGAGGGAAAACAAGCCGATCTGATCATCGGCAACAACGTCTGTGCTCACGTTCCGGATATCAAAGACTTCACGGCCGGACTGAAAACAGCGCTCAAGCCGGGAGGCACAATTACCCTTGAATTCCCCCACCTCCTGCGCCTGATCGAACGCACTCAATTTGACACCATCTACCACGAGCACTATTCCTATCTTTCACTGCACACGGTCAATCGCATCTTTGAGGCGGCGGAATTGAGGATTTTTAACGCAGAAGAACTGCCCACCCACGGCGGCAGTCTGCGCATCTACGGATGCCATGCCGAGGATAACCGCCGTCATGGAAGCACTGTTACAAAGATTCTTGCCGAAGAAAAATATGTCGGGCTGCAAAATCTCGCGATCTACGATGCATTTCAGCAGCGAGCCGACGAGGTGAAAAACAACCTGATATCCTTTCTGATTGAAAAGAAGCGACATGGCATAAAAGTAGCCGCTTACGGCGCCGCCGCCAAGGGAAACACCCTGCTCAATTACGCAGGTATAAAACCGGATTTGATTCCCTATGTTTGCGATGCGGCGCCCTCCAAGCAAGGGAATTTCCTGCCTGGCAGCCGTATTCCCGTCCTATCGCCGGGCATGCTTAGGAAAGAAAAACCGGATTTCATATTAATTCTTCCCTGGAATATAGCGGGCGAAATCTTACAGCAACACGCTTATGTGTATGAGTGGGGGGGAATGTTTGTAACGGCTGTACCACAAATCCAATTTATGGAGCCCATGGCATGAAGCGAATTTTCTACACCAAACCGAGCATAACCGAGCTTGAAATCCGTTATGCCGCAGATGCGGCGGCAAACGGTTGGGGAGAGCGCTGTTATGAATATATCGCCCGTTTTGAAGAAGCTTTCCGGCAACATCTTGGTGTAAAACATGCTATAGCCACATCGAGTTGCACAGGTGCATTGCATATGGGTCTTGCCGCGATTGGCATCGGTCCGGGAGATGAAGTCATTTTGGCGGATAGTAACTGGATTGCTTCCGCCGCACCCATCACATACCTTGGAGCTAAACCGGTCTTCGTGGACATTTTGCCTGATACATGGTGCATCGATCCGGAAAAAGCAGAAGCGGCCATTACACCACGCACAAAAGCGATTATAGCTGTGCATCTTTACGGCAATCTTTGTGAAATGGATACACTTCTGGCCGTCAGTGAACGTTACAATATTCCAATCGTTGAAGACGCAGCCGAAGCCATCGGATCCATCTATCACGGCAGACGGGCGGGCAGCATAGGCGCATTCGGCGTTTTTTCATTCCACGGGACAAAAACAATTACCACAGGCGAGGGAGGCATGTTCGTCACCAATAATAATGCCCTCTACAAAAAAGTGCTTACGCTGAGCAACCATGGCCGCGATAGTGGTCAGACAAAACAATTCTGGCCGGACATGGTGGGCTTTAAATACAAAATGTCCAATATTCAGGCAGCCATTGGTTGTGCCCAGTTGGAACGCATTGAAGCACTTGTAAGGCGAAAGAGAGATATTCTCGCATTCTACCGAGAGCACATAGGGAAAATACCAGGCGTTTTCATGAACCCAGAACAGAAAGGAACACAAAACGGCGCCTGGATGCCGACAGTTGTGTTTGATCGCGCAACTGGTGTTACAAGGGAACAACTTCATAAATCTTTCCAAGAGGAAAACATTGATGCACGGATGTTTTTTTGGCCGCTGAGTTCACTCCCCATGTTCGAAAGTATCCATTCGAATCATCTTGCATGGGACATTCCGAAAAGAGCAACGAATCTTCCAAGTTATCACAATATTACTAATCAGGAGCTGAAATTTATATGCGAGGTTGCTCGCAGAGCCGTGGAGCTATTATGACGACAGACCTGATCATCATTGGTGCTGCAAACCCGCTGATCATTCGCGTCATCGATGACATTAACGCCGAGTCCGGAAATAAGTTTAATGTATTGGGGTTTGTCGATAACAACTGGATGAATATCGGAAAGGAGAAATGGGGCATCACAGTATTCCCCGGTTTTGATTCACTGTCTGACTTTGATCGCACGAACACAAAACTAATCAACGCCATTGCCGGCAGCATGAAAACCAGAAAGGAGACCACTGCCTTTTTCATTGAGCGCGGCTGGTCTTTTGCCAACATCTTTCACCCACGTATAAACTTAAAATATACGACCATGGGTTCGGGAAATATTATTTATGAAAGTGCCGTCATTCAACCCTATGTCGAAATTGGCGATCACTGCGTCGTTTCGGTTTTATCCGGCATCGGACATGAATCTAAGCTTGGTAACTGCTGCTTCGTTGGACCTAATTCCTATATCTGTGGAAAGGTTAACATTGGAAACGAGGTCTATATAGGCACTGGCGCGAGCATCCTTCCCCGTCTTCATATAGGAAGCAATGCAACCATTGGAGCGGGATCACTCGTGAATAGTGATATTCCGGACAACACCAGAGTTAAAGGCGTACCAGCTAGAGAGTATTAGATCCCGGGCTTTGGTCATTTCAAAGCTACAATCCATGAGGCGGTGTATATGAATCAACAGATGTTATTCAAACAGGCATGCTATTCGGAAATTCAGGCGATGGGGATAGATACGGAGCTGCACAAGCGTACTTCCGACTGGCGCTTGGCAGCCCGTAAACATAAATATGCCTACCATTTCGAATGGCTCGGTCGACCGGTAATTCAATACCCTCAGGATATCATCGCCATACAGGAGATCGTCTGGAAGGTCCGGCCTGACCTCATAATCGAAACCGGCATCGCCCACGGTGGATCGTTGATTTTGAGCGCGTCCATGCTGGCCATGATTGACTATTGTGAGGCGGGTGAGGCGGGTGAAACACTTGACCCATTTAATACACAACGTCGCGTGTTAGGCATCGACATTGATATCCGTCAGCATAATCGGATCGCCATTGAGGCCCATCCCATGTCGCACCGTATTGACATGATACAAGGATCTTCTATATCACCGGAAGTCGTCAAACAGGTGCAAGAGACAGCCAGAGGCTACAAACGCGTCCTGATTTTTCTCGATTCAAACCACACGCACGAGCATGTATTGGCAGAACTCGAAGCCTACGCTCCGCTTACAAGTATGGGCAGCTATTGTGTAGTATTTGATACGGTCATTGAAGACATGCCGGACGACGCGTTTCCAGACCGCCCATGGGGAAAAGGCAACAACCCAAAGACCGCCGTCCGGGAATATCTGCGCCGTCTGAAAGAAGAAGGCCGCACCGCCTCTGACGGCGCTCCGCTCCATTTTGAAATAAACAAAATGATGGAAAATAAACTGATCATCACCGTAGCTCCGGACGGTTATCTTAAAAGAGTCAAGTAACGACCTCAGAATAAACTGGAGATATGCAGCAATCATGCGATTTTCAATTTCCGTCATTGAACCTGCTGGATACAAGTATTCCCATTTTCTTTACGATCTTTGTAAATATCTCTGTTTCAGTATTGAATCGTCGGGTTATGACTGCTGCATCCTGCGAAACAAACTCGCGGGCGACCGGACCAACATTCTTGTCGGCGCTCACATTCAGTCAGATCCGTCTCTTCTCAATCAGGTAAAACAAAACGGAGCCTACATTGTATTGAATACGGAAATTATCACGGGCGATTCGATCAATAATTGGTCAGTCCAAAAAACATTTTCCGATGTCTATCTACCTCTGATGCGCCAAGCCAGCGCTGTCTGGACTGGCGTACAAAAAAACATCGAGGCTTTAAAAAAACTGAATATAGAGGCGGATCAGATTCTCTGGGGATACCATCCACTGATGGAGGAAATCCACGACAAAAAGAATAAAGACATCGACTTTTTATTTTGTGGCTCCATCACGCCTCACCGGAAAAAATTGCTCGATCAGCTAACCGACCGCGGCTGCAAAGTTGTTACCATGTTCGACGATGCCGCCATGTATCGTAACGATCTCATCGCCAGATCGCGGGTGAATCTTGCGCCGAACCAGGGACCGGGCATGAACCACCTGGGTGGTGGCAGGGTTTTATACCTGATCAACAATCACGCCATCGTTGTTGTCGAACGCTGCATTGACCAGTGCAGGTATGAGCATTGCTTTCTTTCGGCCGACACGGAGCAATGGGTTGACTTATGCATGGAAACGCTGCACCGTCCCGATTTGGCTCAAGTCACTGAAGAATACTACGAACGGTTTAAAAAGATCCCGATGGCCGATTTAATCGCGCCGCTTCTGGAAAATGTCATCCGGAAAATTGAATCGTCAAGACTTCACGCCCCAGCGACAACAGTCACCCCTCAGACAACAACCGCCACAAGCAATGAAGTAAGCCGCCCTCTTCTGCACACAGGTCATGCCAATGCCGTCGCCGGACTGACATCCATCATCATCCTCACGCACAACCGCCTGGATCAGACGAAAAAGTGCGTCAAAAGCATCCACAGGCATACGCCGGAACCGCATGAGATTTTTTTTGTGGATAATGGTTCGACCGACGGAACCGTCAAATGGCTCCAAAGACAGATCACGCAAAACAGAAACTGCCATTTGATTGAAAATAATGAAAATGCCGGAACGGCCAAAGGACGCAATCAGGGCATGGAGGCGTGCCGGGGCGAATTCATTGCGCTTTTAAATAACGACGTCGCGGTGGCCGAAGGTTGGCTTTCCGCCATGCTGGACTGTTTGAACCGCGGACGGGACGCCGGTATCGTGGGGCCGATGACCAATAAAAGCAGCGGTATCCAAAAGGTGACGGATGAGTCTTACCGGTCGGTTGATTATCTCGATCAATATGCGGCAAAATTTAAAAAGCGATACCGTTATCGGCAAATACCCTGCAGGAACCTCGCAAGATTCTGCATGTTGTTTAAGCGCACACTGATGGAAAAAATCGGTTTGCTCGATGAATGTTTCGGCACAGGCCATTTTGAAGATGAGGACCTCTGTTTGAAAGCTGCGCTGTATGATTATCGTAATTACGTTGCCGGTGATGTTTTTGTTCACCGTCTCACAGGAAAAGAATCGCGTGGCGACGAAAAGATCATCAAAAAAAAATGGGCGTTGAGTTGTCAAAGCGAAACAAGCAAAAAGCTGGCCATATTGAAAGCTACGGAATTGGCTTATGATCTTTATTCAAAAGGAAAACTCGATCAGGCCATCGAAGCGCTCGTTGACTGTATTAAAATCACGCCCGACGCCAAGCAGATCTATTATGAACTGGCCCGTTTTTTTATTGAATCCAAGAAATTTTCCGAAGCGTGGGAAGTTGTCGGAACCATGCCTGAAGAAGCAAAGAATGCTTTGAAAGGTCTCGAATACTCCGGGTACGCCAAAGAGGGCGTGGGGCGCGACGATGAAGCGGCTGGATATGCAGAACGCATGCTGGCAATGAATGAAACTTACGCCCCGGCACTTAACCTGCGTGGGGTTCTGGCTTATAAACAAAATGACCCCAAAATGGCGGAAAGCTGGTTTCGGAAGGCGATTGAAGTTGAGCCTGGTTATGGGGAGGTCTATACAAACCTGGGCGTTCTCAACTGGAGCATGGACCAAAAAGAGGTAGCCCTTACTCATCTGCGAAAAGGCTTTTCCCTCTCCCCGACCATCCCCGACGTCAGCTCGCTTTATTTCTCCGTCGTGTCTTCTCTGGGCATTTATGGTGATGCGGAAGTGGACTTCCGGGAAGCATCCAAACTATATCCCAACAACAAAAACATAGCCATTTTATACATTGAAACGCTGATTCAACAAGAGAAGTTCTCATCAGCAATGATCGAAATTGAAAACGCGCTTGCCTCATTCGGCCTCGATGAAGGCAGTCTTAAAACCGCATTGGCTGTCCGGGATAAGATTGGTCTTCTCAGCATAAAAGAAGGAACAAAGCAAAACACCCTGTCTTTGTGCATGATTGTGAAAAACGAAGAAAAACACCTCCCCAGATGCTTGAAAAGCGTACGGAATGTTGTGGACGAAATGATCATCGTGGATACAGGCTCAACGGATAAAACAATTGATATTGCCAGGATCTTCGGGGCCAAAGTATTTGAATTTCCGTGGACGGGAGATTTTTCTGCGGCTCGCAATCATTCACTTGATCAGGCAACCGGTGATTGGATTTTGATACTCGATGCCGATGAGGTCGTCTCGGCACTGGATTTCAGCGAACTGCAAAGCTTGCTTCGCAAAAAATCCGTTACTCCGGCAGCCTACAGCATCGTAACAAGAAATTATGTAACGAATGTGAGTTTTATGGGCTGGACGCCGAATAACGGACAATATCCCGAGGAAGCGGGCGCAGGTTGGGTTGCAAGCACAAAGGTTCGACTTTTTCCAAGAAGAAAAGATGTCTTTTTTTCAAATCCGGTTCATGAGATATTAGAAGATTCATTAAAAAATATAAAACTTCCCATTTTCCCCTGCAACATCGTTGTACATCACTACGGGAAGTTAGATGTGGATCGCAATACGCAAAAAGGTGAAAATTATTATCTGCTGGGGAAAATGAAGTACGAGAGTGATCCGACAAACGTTCAATTTATTAATGAACTGGCAAAACAAGCTCAGGTCCTTGATAAATATGAAGAAGCCGTGGAATTGTGGCTGAAACTCCTCTCGCTCATAGAAGACGACCATCAATCACCGGGCTATAAGGAAATTGCCAAGGTTTCGTATGGTGGTGATCCTTTATCGGAAATTTATTCACAGCTTGCTTTAGCTTACCTGACGCTCGATCGTTTCGAGGAGGCTCTAAAGACGGCACGCAAAACGATAGAATCCAGGGTAAGACTCAAAGAATCTGTTCATATTTACGCCAATTGCGAGATTATTGCCGGTTCTTTAGACAATGCATTTTTCGCCCTGGATGAACTGCTCAACACCACACCGGACTACCCACCTGCATTGTTTCTGATGGAAACCATTTTCTATTTGAAAGGGGAAAAAGAAAAAGCTCAGGAAATTTTGCAGACATTACTGCATAGCGGGGTTCAGATGACGCCCTCCTTGAACAAAATCGCCAGGCAGCTTCATGCGAATGGAAAGAAGGATGAGGCGCTGCTGATCCTCAATGCGGCAATTGAAAACAATATAAGCAATGAGACAACAAAAAACATGCTTGTTGCGTTTCAATAAGCTACGGCCGAATTTATAAACGCTGCTCCGCCGGGCTGCGCCATGATCTGAATGATTCCTTATTCGATAACGACGCTCAGCGTCAAAATATTTCTACGAATCTCCATGGGCAAAGGATTGTCGTCTTTAACGAGTTCGGACTGCAGAATGCTCCAGACCATGTGATTGATTCTCAGGGCCTCGACCAGAATGGCATTACAATCGGGAGCATCCCAACCGGACAGCATCAACGCGCAGCGGGTCAGCGCCTCGGCTTCTATTTTCCTTCCGGACTGTTCTGTAGACATCGAACTGCTTTGTGCACACAGTGGACATCCTCAATCATGCAATTCGTCGAATTGATGAATATTGTTGAAGGTGGCTGTCCCGAAGCCACCACCTCCAGCTCATAGGCTGTTATATATAATTCCCGGGACAGCGCAGCTGGTCTCACCTGTTTAGCAATTGTCGCCGTATGGGCAGCTCCCTGGATCAGGCAACGCCTCTGAGCTATTCTACAAGAAAGGTGATTGTCGAGTTGACTTTTTTTGCCGCCGGGAAGACGGTCCTGTGCGTGGTTTAAACGACGGACCTCATTCCGGAGATTCGGAGATGTCGTTAGCTACCGTTTATTCAACCCTTTCCGGGCTGTTTTTCCGGCAATTCTTGCCCCGTTTCGCCGATGGTTTAAGCCCGGTTACAGCATTTACTCCGCCGGGCTGCCCCGAAGTCCCGCGGCCAGGTTCAGGTTGATGTCAATCAGAACCTGGAGTTTTTCAGGAGCGGGGTGGGCCATGATCTGAATAATTCTTTTGTCAATGAAGACGCTCAGCGTCAAAAGATTCCTGCGAATATCAAGGGGCAGAGGATTGTCGTCCCTGGCCAGTTCGGACTGAAGAACGCTCCAGATCACCTGGTTGCTCCTCAGGGCCTCGGTCAGTTTTTCCTGGCGACCGACGGCGTCCCAGTTTTTACGGCAGTCCTGCAGCATCAGCGCGCAGCGCGTCAGGGCGGCGGCTTCGATTCCCCTTCCGGACATGTTGAAATTCTGGGCCGTTCTATAAGCTTCAATTTGCACTGCGTACATGGTTGATAATCTCCCGTTCATATCCAATCAGTTTTTTTGTCAGTTTCAGCGCCTGGTAATACCGCTCGTTGAGAATATTTTCGCTGATATCGTGCAGAATCGGCTTTGTGCTCGGCGCCGCTTCGACCACATCCTTGACCAGTTCCCAGAATGTTTTGTGGTGCTCCGGCAGATTTTTATTATCGACATACATCAACTGGATGGCGAAATAAATCTTCTTGCAGGGCGTGTCGGCCGCCTCCAGGCTCAGGATGTCCTTTTCCCGCAGAATCGGCACTTCATTTTCGACGACGAAAACACTTTTGGCATCGCCGTTGGTGATGACCGCGCGGCCAAGAATGAATTTTTCATAAGGCTTCAGCGTTATCTTGAGCGGCATACATTCTTACCTGTTGTCCCTTTAAAATCAAACTTTCAAATCAAGCATACTGCCAGGATCAGCCGTCTCTTCAGCATCCGGCGCATTGCTATGGATCGACTCGTGTTCGTTTGCGGCAACCTGTTGCCGTTCAGCAGCAACCGCTTCCATGCCGGCCTTCTGTGCTTCCACGGGATCTGAGCTAACAGCCTTTGTCGGGATAGAATAAATTGATTGGGTATCTCCGATCGGGAAAAAAGGCGGATAGAAAAGCTCAAGCTCATCGACCCGTTTTTCAGACAGGCTTGTCATGCCCGGCGAGGATTTTTCCGGTGTTTGAGGCAAATTCATCTCAGGCACGGGGGGATCGCTTTCTGCGAAAACCGTTCCTTTTCCGGAGCCTGATTTTCCCTCAACGGTCCGAAACATGCCCTGAGTAATTTGAAAATTTTGAATATTCATAATGCGCCCCCGTTACTGGTGGCCAAGGCGGGGGAATTCTTCCCCCGCCTTATCTTTCGAGTTTTCCGTTATGAGAAGAGTTGCAGTACCGACTGGGCCGCCTGAGACGACAGGCTCAGGGCGGTGGTGGCCAGAGACTGACGTGTCTGCAGCATCAGCATGTTGGCGCCTTCCTCGTTGGTATCGGCCAGAACCAGATTGTCCGAACCTTCGGTCAGTACGTTGATCATGCTCGTTGAGAACTCCTGGCGAACGGTGATGATGCTCAGGTTGCCGGCCATCATGGATGCTTTCTGGCTCAGGGTGTCCAGGGCCGCATCCAGCTTAGTAAGGTCGCCATCAACGTTGTCGGCATCCGTGGCCCAAGCAGCCGCAGTAATGCCCAGACTGTCCGCTGATGCGCTAAAGCCTGCCACATCCATCGAAGTGCTCTCAAACTTGACAGTAAGGGTGTCGCCCTTCAGAAGGTTTATGCCCTTGTACCCGGAGTCTTCCGCCAACGCAGTCAACTGATCGCGCAGGTCGTTATATTGCGACTGAAGACTCTCGAGTTCCGATGTCGCCGTATTTACCGTTTCCACGGTTGTCGTATTTGTTGGGGTAACATCATCCGCAGCGACATCTTTATTCATGCCGGTTGCATTGTCGACTTTTGTAAGGGTCAATGTATCGCCGCTGACGGTTGCCGAAAACGTATAAGTTTCAGCGCTCCAGTCGTAAGCATTGATCGCGGCCGCCAAATTGGTTGCGGCTTCCGCTTGGGTGGCGCCTGCATCAAAGTCCGTGGCGGCATCCGCAGTGGTTGCCGTGAAGGTCACGTCACCCATAGCGATCGTATCCGCACCGCCTGTATTGGTAATGTCCGTCAATTGCACTGATAAAGAATCTTGATCATTTTCGGCGGTCTGGGCGGTTTGCGCAATACCTTTGGCCTGCTCGATCATGGTGGTGATGGCCGTGATGCCTTTGTCGGCGGCGGTGACCGTCTGGATCGCCTGGCCCATGGAATCCTTCAGACCGTCGATCTTGGACGCGCGGGAGGTCAGATTCTGCGACGCAAAGTACGACACCGGGTTGTCGATGGCCGAGTTGACTTTCTTGCCTGTAGAAAGGCGCTCCTGCGTACGGTTCAAAAGAGTGACCGTGTTTTGAAGGCTTAAAAGATTGGACCTCATTCCGGAAGTCAAGGAAATGTCATTGATTGCCATGATGTTTTCTCCTTTTCTAGGCTGTTTTTCTGACAGTTCTTGTCAGTGTTTGGTTCCGCTTGTTGGGTTGCCTGATCCTTTTTTTGTCCGGCCGGACTTTTTCTTTTTGCGTTTTGACCCGATTGTCATCCGCATTTGAACCTGTTATCGGAAATCCCGGCGCAAAACTTTAGCCTTTCGGACCATTATCCGCGAAATATTAAAATAAAGCGGATCACTCCTTTTGAATCAAGTTTCTTCCATGATCTGCCGATAATCACAGCAGACGGATCATTCACACGGGAGATACAATGGACCTGAGCATCCCGACAGACACAATCAACTATCTGTTTGCCTCCACATTCGCCAACACCCAGGGAAACCTGGATTCTCTGGCCGGAACCATCCTGGGACAGGGAATCGATTATTTTCAGGACGGAGAATACGAAAAGGCTGCTAAATCTTTTAGACAGGCAGCCGCGCTCTCGCCCTATTCCGATAACGCCGTCGATGCTTACAATTACCTGGGGCAGGCCTATATTAAACTGGAAAAAACGGACGAAGCGATCAAAACCTATCAGGAGGCCATCTCGTATTATCCGACGGACGATTCATTCTATCTGGCTCTGGGCGACATCTATCTTGGGAAAGGCATGCTGGAGGAGGCCGGCGATGCATATGAAGCAGCGGTCAGAATCAATCCGAACGACGCCGAGAGCCAGTATTCTCTGGGACAGGCTTATCTCAAAGCCGGCGAACTGAACAAAGCCAACGAACGTTTTGCCCAGGTTGTGCGGATCAGCCCGGCCAATGCCTCGGGATACTATGGTCTCGGCCAGGCGGCCCGGGCATCCGGCGATCTGAACGAGGCGGTCTCTCAGTTAAACAAATCCATCCGCGTCAACAAGGATTTTGAGCTTGCCTATCTTGAACTGGGATACGCCTGCGCCGACATGGGAGATTTCAGCAGGGCCGAAGACCACCTGGCGGTTCTGAAGCGCAACGATTCCGGTTACCAGACGGATCTCGAAAATTATATTGCCCAGGTCACGCAGCCCGGAATAACCGCCGCTTTAAGTTTTGACGGATTCAACACCACGCTGGGCCCGAATACCCAGGTTTCCAGGCTGAGTTCCAGCCTGACCGATGCGAACAAGTCCAGGCTGTTTTCGATGACCGTCACGTTTTCCAAGGATATGGACGCGGCATCCGTCGTCAGCTCCAGAAACTGGACGATATCCCGGGCCACGATCCGGAACAACGGCGGCGTGTATAATTACGGGCTGCCCCCGTTGTCCTCGGAAGCCTCCATTCCCTGTAACCCCGCCTATGTTTTATTCGATGATGAAACCAACATGGCGACCGTCTATTTCCGAATTTCCCAGAACCAGGACGCCGACGCCACGATGGATCCCAATCATATCGTCTTCAAATTCTCCGGCGTTGACGCCTACGGCAGGGCCATGGACAGCGCCGCCGATGAATACAGCGGCTTTTCCGGAATCGCTTGAACTGACAGGGTTTGGTTTTGCGGCGGGAACGGCATCATCCCGGCATGATCCGGGCAGACCGCTTTATTCCAGAAAATTGATCAGAGAATAATCCTTGATCTGCGAACTGACCGAATAGGCGGCCTGAAGAGCGACCTCCGTCATGTAATACTCGGCGGCAAGTTTGGCCAGGTCGGCATCCTGAATATCGGAGATTCGGGCGCTGACCCGGGTTTCAAGCGCGGAGAGACGGCTTTCCGAAAGCTCCATTCTCCCGGCAATGGCGCCGGTTCTGGAGACGCCCAGCTGAACCTGGTCGCAGGCTTGGGCCAGAATGTCGCTCTGGGCCTGAATTCCGGCGGCATCGTTGTTTTCAAGCGCCGTTTTCAGGTCGGTAACCGCCTGAAACACGTCGACATTCCCGTCGCCGGCGACGAACACCGATTCTCCGGTGATGTTATAGGCCAGCGTCATGCCGGCATCCACATTGACAAGCAGGCGCTGATCGTCTCCATTGTAAACCACCGGCGGATCGCCGCCGGTTTCGGCAAAAGGCGGCGCGTCGGCCTTTGAACCGCCGAACACATACCGGCCGTTCAGACTGGCGTTGGCGGTATCGATCAGTTCCTGCAGGATGTTGTCCAGCTGCATGACGGCCGTCTCTCTTTCGCGGTCCGCGGCGGATCCGTCGCTGTGGGACACGGCGATCTGACAGGCCTCGGAAAGCAGCGTACCGGCATACTCCAGATTGACGCGGGAAAAATCGACCCAGGGCCGGATCAGTTCGAGGTTGCGCTGATACTGGGCGTTGCGCTCCAGGGATGCCTGAAGTTTTTCCAGGGAAACGGCGCCCTGGGGATTATCGGATATCCGGTTGATGTTTTTCCCCGTGGCCAGGGTTTCCAGGACCTGCGCGCTCTGGTTGCGTATCGTGGCCAGGTTGCCGCTCATGGCATGGAATCGATGGTTTTCCGTCGCCCGCACTATCATATGGCTGTCTCCTATTGACCGAGGTTCATCAGGACATCGAGCATCTCGTTGACCGTCTGCGTGAGTCTGGCCGCGGCATTGTAACCCAGTTGAAATTTCATCAGCTGGATCATTTCCTCGTCGAGGGAAACTCCGGAAACCGTATCCCGCATTGTGATCAGCTGATCCATCACGAGGCTCTGCCGGTCGGCGGCCGAACCGGCATTGTTCAGATCCAGGGCGATCTGCCCGATCATGGCCGCGTAAGAATCCCCCAGCGTGGCGTCGTTGATCAGGGCGTCTTCATTGATGGCCGCGATGACCCGTGCATTTTCGCCGTCGCTTCCGCCGGCGGTCGATGATGCGGCGATCATATCGATATCGGCGGCAATGGCGGCATTGATCGCCAGCGCGGCGGCATCGGCCGACGGGTCAAAAAAGTTTTCTCCGGCATTCCCGTTTGCGTCATATCCCGCCTGATGCTGCGTATTGACCGCATCGGCCAGGGTTGTGGCCAGTGTGTTGAGCCGGTCGAGATATTCGGGAATCACCGAATCGCGGATTTCCAGCAACGCGCCTATCCGGCCGCTGGAAATACTGTCGGTCACGACGGTTTGAGAACCTCCCGAAATAACGATGTCCGAATAAAATCCATTGGCCGGATCGCTTTGCAGGCTCAACTGGCGGCTGTCGTTTCCTTCCGCCAGCGTCTGACCGGATCCCATGTAAACATTGACCGAGCCATCCGCGTTTTCGAAATAACTGATATCCATATACCCGGCGAGTTCGTTGATCAGCTCGACCCGCTGATCGCGAAGCGAATTGACGCTGATGTTCTGCACATCGGCGGCCGTGATCCGGCTGTTGAGCTGGGCGATGCCGGAGAGAATCCCGTTCACGCTGCCGACGGCATCGGATATGCGGGCCTCCGCCTCGTCCCTGGCCGAAATCAGAGATGATGCGGCTTCATGAAATGAAACGGTCAGCCGCTCGGAAGCTTCCAGAAGATTTTCCAGTTCGAGCTGGCCGTCCGGATTGAGCGGCAGATCATCCCACGCGTTCCAGAAGGTATTCATGGCGTCGCCCAGAGCGCCGGACGCATCGTTGAAAATGACCTGAACCCCTTCCAGGGCGCTCTCGCGGGCTTCGGCATAACCCACATTCTGTTTCTGAACGGCAATCCGGTCGGCCAGAAACTGGTCGTAGGCCCGCTGGATTCCGGTCACCTCAACGCCCAGCCGGGAAAATCCGGACAGGGCGTCCACCGATCCCACGGCGCTCATGACCGCCTGCTGACGGGAATAACCGGCCGTATTGACGTTGGCGATGTTGGCGCCGGCGATATTGATGGCCGTCTGCTGACTCAACAGGGCACCGCCGGCAACGCTCAAAAGGCTGCTGATTGCCATGGATTCATCCTTTCCGGTTGATGAGCCTTCCGTTTAACCGGTCGGCCGGAACCTGGCCGTTCCGATGATAAACAGGGTCCGTCGACATGAGTCCTGCAAGAAAGTCCACGGAGTTCTTGAGGTGCTGCAGGGAGGCATCGATCAGGTTTCGATTCTCCTCGTTGATCCGGCCGACCTGACCGGCCAGCGTCGCGAGCGTCTCCCGGCGATCCTGCAGGGCCAAGCGCTGGTCCTCCTTCAGAAACTGCGCCAGAATCGTAAAATTGATCTTCTCCTCGTCAAAATTCAACTGCCGTGCAATTTTCTTGACGATTCCGGTGCGGGCCTCCTTGATCATCCGGGTCTTCAGCACAAGGGTCTCTTTCCGCGCATTGCTCTGCTGCAAGGACGCCACCGACGGCCGCGTCAGAATGCTCCGCTCCCCAGAGACGGCGGTCAAAAGTTCCCGGTAGATCTCGATCTCCTTTTCAAGAACCGCGAGCAGTGAAGCGCACAGCGACGGAATCGCGCGATCCACATCCAAAATGATGTCAAAACCGATCTTATGTCTGATCATTCGTCACCTCGATGCAGTTTGAAGGAGGCGCGCGGAAAGGGGTTCGCAGGCGCGCCGGGCAGAGGCGCCTGCGGTTTCAGGGGCGGGAAAAATCTGCGGAAATTCAGATCGTGAACGCGGCTTAAGCAAAAATATCGAGCAACGAGTCTTTCACCATCTTTTCGGCAATTTTTTCACCGCTGACGCTGTAACTTCCCTCCTCGATCCGACGCTTCAAATCCTGAACCTTTTCGTTCCTCACGTCGGAGAGATCCGCCAACGCCTTGCGTATCTGCTGCACATCCTTTGCCGTAGTGGAAAGATCGACTCTCTCGGCCGGAGCCCCGGCCTTTTCCCCGGCCGCTTTGTCAGAATCCGGTTTGACGTTCTCGGTTCTCTGATACTGCATTACGGCCTGAGACTGCATGTCTTTGATGTTAGAAATTTTCATGTTTCACCTCTTGAGCGTTCCTAACACCACTATCGGCATTCCGTCCATGAAACTTTAATAATATTATTGAAAAAAAACGCTATTTTTTACCGTCCCGGCACAGCTGCCGGTAAAGCATCTTTTGAAGCCCGAGCCCCTCCCCTTTTTGCGAAAACTGCTCGGCCAGCTTCTGATCCATCAGCATGGAAAAACTGTCTTCCTTTTTTAACAGACCGCTGTCGGGCACCGTGGCGCGCATGGATTTAAATGCATAGCAGGCCAGTACGGATTCAAAATCCGCGCAGGCTTTTTTCAGATCCGCGGACCGGTCCGCAGCCTTTGCCGGGCCGGGTTTTATTGTATTCCGGGCAGAAACAAGATGAATTCCATCCATAACCTTTTCCTCTCTTTTGTCCGCAATCAGATGACCCTGAGTTCCGCCTGAAGCGCTCCGGCCGCCTTGATGGTCTGCAGAATCGTGATCAGATCCCGCGGGGTGACGCCGATCGCGTTGAGCGCCTGAACGACTTCCTGAATCGTTACGCCCTGAGGAACCACCATCAGCTGCTTGTTTTCCTCCGCTACGCCGACGGTCGTATCCTGGATCACCACGGTCTGACCTCCGGGCGCGACGATCGTGCCGGAATCCTTGTCCCTGTAAGGAGCGCTTCCTCTCGGAGGCGGCGGAGCAAAGGGCGCGGGCTGGGACACCATGGATTCTTCCTTGATCTGAATGCTCAGATTGCCGTGTGCGATGGCCACGGTGGATATGCGGACGTTCTCTCCCATCACCACGGTTCCGGTTTTTTCGTTCAGGACCACAACCGCCTGGGCGTCGACCGGCACATTCATGTTTTCGATAATCGATACCAGTTCGGTCAGGCTTCCGGAAAATCCGTCTTTCAGATTCACCTGCACCGAACAGGAGTCCACAAGATGGACATCCGCATGGCCCGAAACCTGGCCGACGACTTCGGCCAGACGGCGGGCGGTGGTGAAATCGGGCTGCATGAGGTTGATGGTCACGCTCCGGTTTTTCTCGAAATCAAAGGAAAGCTCCCTTTCCACGATGGCGCCGTTGCCGATTCTTCCCACGCTGGTATGGTTCTTGGCGACGCTGGCGCCGGAACCGCCCGTGGAATAGCCGCCGAGGACGATCGGCCCCTGAGCCACGGCATATATTTTTCCGTCCGCTCCGCGAAGCGGGGTCATCAACAGGGTGCCGCCCTGAAGACTGGTGGCGTCGCCGATGGAAGACACCATCACGTCGACCTTGGAGCCGATCTTGGCAAAAGGCGGCAGAACGGCCGTGATCATCACCGCGGCGCTGTTGTCCGCCTTGAGGTTTTTATTGTCCTTCATCGCCAGTCCCTGGGCGCTGAGCATGTTGGACAGAGATTCCCGGGTAAAGCCGTTCTTGACGTCATCGCCGGTGCCGGCCAGGCCCGCCACGAGACCGTAACCGACCAGCTGGTTGTCCCGGACTCCGCCGATGGTGGCGATATCCTTCACCCTTGCCGCGTATCCGGTGGAAACCGCCGCGATCCATGCAATGAAGACAAGGATGCCGATAACCCTGTTTTTTGTTTTCACGATGCTTCCTTCCTTTATGATCCGGATTGCTAGAACGGCCAGGCCCAGTCCGCCACCCGGGTCAGCCATCCCGGACGCATCTTGTCGTTGATCACGCCGTTTCCGGTGTAAACGATTCTGGCATCGGCGATGTACTGGGATTCAACGAGGTTGTCGGCGGTAATATCTTCGGAACGGATGACGCCCGTGATGACGATGTACTGAGTTTCGGCGTTCACGGTCAGCTGGCGCCGTCCCTCGATGGCCAGGTTCCCGTTTTCAAGTACCTGCGTAACGCGGGCGGTGATCTCAGCCTGCAGGCTTCCATCCCGGCTGGTTTTTCCCGTGCCTTTCATGGCGTTCTCCGAAAAGCCGCCGATGCTGATCTCCCCGCCCATGTTGGCGTTGCTCTGGATAATCGACGTATCCAGACCCAGCATGCTGGTGATGCCGGCCTCCGTGCTGGCGCTTCTGCTGGTGTTGACGCTGGCGTTGTTGCCGCCCCTGGAGGACTCATGCACGATGATGGTGACGATGTCATTCACGTTCCGCGCCTTGCGGTCGGCAAACAGCATGTTGAATCTGTTTTCCCCGGACCAGATCGATCCGGGCGCCGACTCGGTTTTTTCCTGAATCGTCTGCGGAAAAACCGGCTCATTCCGGACCTCCTGGACCGTCGGGCCGGCGCAGCCCATTGTCAGCGCGACTGCCGCGACCCACCATCCGCGCCATCTCATTGCCTTTGTTCCCATGCCCGTTCCTTATTCGGTTAGAATTTCAACAGGGTAATGGAATCGTTCACCACCCTGGCGTATACCATCTTGTTGGAAGCCGTGTTGCGCACGCGGATGGTTTCCCCGAAAACGCCGTCCTCCTCGGAAACCCCCATTGCCGTGACGCTCATCGGGCCGTCTTCCAGAATGATTTTCACAACCTTCCCCCGTTTGATCATGATCGCGTCCTTGAGCATCCTGCGCTTGATCTCCATGTTGGGCCGGACGGTCACGGCCATCCGTTTGCCCGCCACCTCCGATAAATCCGTTGCCGCGTCCAGGGGAATTCGCTGCACCCACTTCTGAACGACCCTGACATCATTGACAGCAATTTCCGTGCCTCTCTGAATGCCGCGGTTGCTCACCACCATGTCCCGCAGAACCTCCAGGCTGACGCGGACGGTTTTCTCGGCCAGCAGGGTTCCATCGCTGGAAAACCGGATGACAAAGGAAGCGTCGCCGATGAACGGGTTGTTGCGGCCGGTCTGAACATGGTAGGAATATTTTTCCGCATCAAGGGTCAAATCGGTCAGCCGGGATAAAAAAACCAGCCGGACCGCTCCTCTGGGCCAGGGCATGTGACCGTGGATGTAGTCTTCAATGATATTACGGATCTGGTCGGCCGGAACCCGGCTTTTCCCCGCTGTCTGAGCGCCTGGCGCCCTTCCCGCCGAGGCCAGAATGATCAGGACGATGCTCAATAAGACCCCTGCAATCCGACAGTATCTTTTCACGTTCTACCTCTTCAAATTATTAACGATCTCGAGCATGCTGTCCGCGGTCTGAATGGCCTTGGAATTGATCTCGTAGGCTCGCTGGCCCGCGATCATCTTCACCATCTCGTCGACCACGTTGACGTTGGACATCTCCAGAAAATTCTGGGACAGGGTTCCCAGTCCGGTTTCACCGGGGTTTCCGACCGTCGGATCTCCGGATGCCTCGGTCTCTTCAAAAAGATTGTGGCCCATACTGGCCAGGCCGGCCGGATTGATAAACTTGGCCAGTTCGACGCGCCCGGTGGCCAGGACCGTTCCCTGCGCGTCCGTAGCCGACCAGGTGCCGCCGCGATCTATGGTGAACGTAACGGATTCCTGAGAGAGCGTGATTTCCGGAATCAAACGCAGCCCCTCCGAATTGCAGACATTGCCTTCCGAATCGATTTTGAAGTTCCCCGCCCGGGTGTAAACCGTTTCGCCGTTGTTATCGAGCTGAAAGAATCCGTCACCCTCTATGGCCCAGTCAAAGGCATTGCCGGTCTGCTCGTAATCCCCCTGGGTAAACACCTTCTGCGTGGCCACGGTTTTCACTCCCATGCCGATCTCAATGCCGACGGGCAGCTGGTTGCCCTCGGAAGTTTCGGAGCCCGGCTGAACCATCATCTGATACATCAGGTCCATGAAGTTGGCTCTGGACTTCTTGAAACCGACGGTATTCACGTTGGCGAGATTGTTGGCCACAACGTCCTGGTCCATCTGCTGGGCGCTCATTCCGGTTGCGGCTATCCATAAAGATCGCATCATCGACCCACCTCCTAATATAGTTTTCCAACACGGCTGGTTGAAAGTCTGTCCTGATCGGCCATGGTTTGAATCACCTTCTGGTATGCCTCAAAGGTGCGCTGAATATCGATCATCGCGACCATTTCCCAGACGACATTGACATTGGAATTTTCCAGTGATCCGGATTTCAGCCGGGGATCGTCCTCCGGCGTCCCGCCGGCGTTTCCCGGATCCGTGAAAAGACCGGATCCTTTTCTCCGCAACTCCTGCGGGTACTCAAAACGGACGACCCGAAGGCGGCCCGCCTCGTCGCCGTCCGAGATCACACGGCCCTGGTCGTCGATGGAAATCCGGTCTCCTTCTACCTGAATGGGACCCGAGGCGCCGAGCACCTTATCCCCGGCCGCCGTCACCAGATACCCGTCCCGGTCCAGTGTGAAATTGCCCTGCCGGGTGTAGGCGCTGCCGCCCGGACCGGCTTCCACCACGAAAAAACCGTCTCCCTCGAGGGCGGCATCCAGCGGATTTCCCGTTTCCTGCAGCGTGCCGGACTCGAAATTCACCGCCATCTGCCCGGACTCCGGCGCCAGACCGTCGTTTTGGGTCATTCGGGCAAAATGCAGGTATTCGGCCTTGAATCCCGGCGTATTCACATTGGCCAGATTGTGGGTAACATAATCGAGCTGGCTCATGGTTCTGGAACACGCGTTTGCAACATCTCCGACCTGATACGGCATAAATGACTCCTGCGCGAAGGTTTTGCCCTGAGTAATTGCAATCGACGTGCCATGGGTGTGATAGCAGGGCGCCCGGAGATCGGTAAGATTCATATCCATCCGGCTTCACTGATTATCTTTAATTCAGCGGACGGGTATTTCTGAATCAATCAATCGGATTCACCCGGCTGACTTCATCCGGAAAAGACGGAAAGGGAAAAATTTTCCTGCCCGGCATCAGGGCCGGAACAGAGGCCGCGGAATCCGGCGGCAGCCGTTATTTCAAACGCCGTCTGAAGGACCCTGCTGGTTGAGACGATAAATAAAGGCGAGAATTTCAGCCACGGCCCGGTAGAGTTCGACGGGAATACGCTCGTCAATGTCCAGACGGCAGAGAATCTGCACCAGACCGGCATCGTTTTGAATGGGAATATCGTGTTTTCTGGCCGCCTCGATAATCTTTTCGGCGACCAGCCCCCTGCCCTTGGCCGTCAGGCGGGGCGCGGCATCTCTGGCGGGATCGTATTCGATGGCGGCGGCCATGATTTTTTCTTTTTTCATCCCCGGCCCCTGGTTCCGTTCTCAGACAAACAGGTTCACCGCATCGTTTTCGAACGCCGACAGCCTGTCCAGATGTTCGGCCCTGCGGCGGGAAATGTCGGGTTCAAAAACGCAGACCAACTGATCGACCTTGAGCCCCAGCGTTTTCAAGGCTTCGTTCAGCTGTTCCAGATTACCGGCGATATAGGCCCGGACCTCCGGATTCCGGCACCGGATGCTGCAGTCGACCCGGGCGTCCCTGAACCCGGCCTCGATCATCAAGGCGCCCAGGGCGTCCAGATCCAGGAACATCGCCACAGTACAGGATTCAACCGAACTCCCCGCATCCTTTGACCGCTCCTGGTGGAAAAACACATCGGCCATGGAAAGACCGGAAGGCAGCAGCAGGGGCAGCTGAAACATGAAGGCATCGTCCCGGGCTTGCAGCAGGGCATTGACGAGCTGATGGGTTTCAAGCGACTGAAGGCCGTCTTTCGCAAAAGCGCTCAGCCGGCTTGCGGCCCCGGATGCCGGCTGTTCCGAATTACCGGCCTGAAGCTGTTCAGCAATTTTGAGCAGCAGGCCCTTGAGGTTTCCTCTCCACATTTCGGCGCCGGCCGCGACCGGATTCGAATTCTTCAGCAGCCGGTTTTCCAGATCCAGGCCCAGGGCCGAAACGAACTCCTTGACAAAAAGGGGATTGCGCATCGCCTCGTCGGACAGGATCAGGGTGTTGAGCAGCCGGGACACTTCCTGCAGGCAGCTGCGGACGCCTTCGGAAAGCGTGCCGTCGCCCTGGGCGGAAAGCATCTTCCCTGCCTGCTCGAACAGCCTCAAAAGCCTGTCCGGATCGGAGAGAAACGCCCGGAATCCCTGGTTCATCCGCCGGCTTTCGGACGCCTCGCTTTCAATCACGCGCAGGAGAATATCCGGCTGGGTCCGCGCCACCTGAACGCGCAGCTTCTGCCCGAAAGACAGGGGGATGGAGGAAGCGGCGATCATCCGCTGATTCTGCGTCGTGATCAGAACCCTGTTTTCAGACAGCACCGCGGCGACCCTTGCTTCCAGGATATCGCCCAGGGATAAAATCGGAGAGTTCCGGCCGGCGTTAACGCCGGGAGCGAAAGTTTGAGGACAAACGGATTCAGGAACGATATAAATGGGCGGCATCAGGGATTTTTGTCTTTGGTCCGCCCCAGATCGATCACCAGGGCGACCTCTCCTTCGGCCAGGCCGGTGCGTCCGGCGATCTCCCCGGCATCCAGTCCCTCCCGGGCCATCTGAATCACCGTGTGATATTTGCCGTCGGGAAGACGCGCCTCATTTCGGGAAATTCCCGCATCGAGCTTCTCCGAACAGGCCATGGAGGTTTCGATCAGCGATTTGAGTCTTTTTTCACGCGCATCCAGATCATAGGCCAGATCCTTGAACATTCTCCGGCCTTCGGCCAGCGCATCGAAAAACTGGACGCCGGCCTGCTGAGACTCTTCAACCAGCTTTTTGAATTCGAGCATCAGGTCCTGATCCACGCTGATCCTTGAAGCGGAAAGGTCTTTCCTGAACCGCCGGAGCAGATAGATGATCACCGCGCACAAAAGCATGTCGGCCGCAATCTGAAATCCGATCAACACCTGAATATTCATTTCAGACCCTTATGTTGATTCTGCCAAACTGTTTTTCCTCGGCGTCGTCCGAATCCGCTTCGGCGGCATCCTCGGAATCATTCCGGCGCCGGGCCGGTTTCCGCTTCCGCTCTTCCCTGTCCTTTTCCGTTTGCAGCCTGATCTGCTCGTTCTCTTCTGATTGGCCGACCTTTTCTGTTTGTTCCTGTCTTTCTCTGTTCAGTTCGGTTGCAAAGTACTTCTGCTGCATGTCCGGATGCTGCTGCTGAACCTGCTGCACTCTTTCGGCGGCATTGGACTGAAGAATGACCTGCTGCATGTCAATGGATCTTAACATGATTGCACCTCCTGATGTCCTGCGTCCCGAGCGCCCGGGCTCTCGCCGTTCTCATCGGCCGGCTTGCCTGGATTATCAAACATGAGATCGTCACATTCAGGAGAAATCTTTAATTTTACACATTTCCATGGCCGTCGCGACAGGGAATGGCGATCTCATACCGGTTGCCGCCGGCGGTCGGTTCGATCTGGAATATGGCCCGACAGGCCTTAAAAATCATCAGGGAATGAAACAGGCCTGTGAGCGCATCGTCAAGCCCGTCTGAACCGGCCCCGCTTTCCAGAGCCGCCGCCAGCCGCCGGGCCTGATCGTCGCGCATCGGCGCCCCTGAATCGCAGATCCTTATCCGGACATACCGGTCATCCGACTGGGTCGCAACACCCAGTTCCTTTAACGGCCGGCCTTTCATCACCCTCATGCAATGACGGATCAAGCCCCAGAGGCCCATGGAAAATTCGGCGTGGCTTCCGGTCACATCCGGAAGTTCTTCCTGCAGCTCAAGGTGTTTCTGTACCTCGTGCTTGAAATCGAGGTAAAAATTCAAAAACCGCATTTCCGCCTGAATCAGCCTGGAAAGCTGAATGGCCTGGGGTCCGTGCGTGTCGATGCCGTAAAATTTGTTGGCCACGTCCTTGAACATGCCAAAGAAATTATCCGACTCGCTGCCGATGGCATGAATATCGTTTGAAATCTTGCCGCAGTTTTCCTTGATCTCCGAGGCTACCGCCGGATGGCGTTCTGCGATCTTTCTGACGGTTTCATCGAATCGACGCTGCAGCAACTTGGAACGCCCCATGATTCCGTTGAGCGGATTGGCAAAATTATGAAGAATGCCGGGCATGAGTTCAGTCAAAAAAGTTGACGAAAATTCCTTTTCCAATATCTGATATGTATCCGATTTGTCTGTTTTCATCCCATTCCTTTTACGTTTTGTCAGACGCCATCCATCCGCTTCCCATGGGCGCCAGATCCGTGGGCAGCTCGACAACAAACAGGCTGCCATCCCCGGGCCGGCTTTCAACCCAGATGCGCCCCTGGTGCTGTTTCGCGGCAAGCTTGCAGAAGGCAAGGCCGATGCCGATGGATCCGCCGTAGGCCTTGTAAAGTTCCTGGTTCGAGTGCCCGGCCCGCAAACGGCGGTAAAGGTCGAACACGGCCTGCTGATGCGATTTCGGAATTCCAATGCCGTTGTCCTTTACCCAGATCCGCATCCGCGGTTGATTCCCGGATTCAGAAGCCCCCAAAACGATCCGGCCGCCTTCCGGGGTATGGGCAATTGCATTGAAGAGAAGATTGTATATCATTCTGTGTACCAGATCGGCGTCCAGTGCAATGATTCGATCGAATGCGCAATCGATATCCAGTTGAATCTCCTTTTGATCCGTAGAAATTTCAACTTTTTTTTTCATTTCCTGCAAAAACGCCCGCACATCGACCATGCTCAGATTCAGATCCAGGCTCCGGCCTTCCATTTTTCCGATCTGCAGCAGATTCTGGATCATCGAAAAAAGTTCCTGGCAACCCTGAAGCGCCGTATGGACGATATCCTGCTGCGCTCCGTGCAGGCGTTTCAGGCCCAGCAGATCCAGACTGGCCATAATCGTTCCCAGGGGGCCTTTGAGATCATGAATCAGCATTCGAATCATGGTCTCCCGGGCCAGGCGATCCTGTTGAAGCGATGAAATGGTTTCATCCTTTTGCCGAATCTGATTCAGAAGTTCCTGGTTTTCCACGGCCCTGTCCTTGTTCCTCCTGCGCGTTCTCATGGGAACCGGCTTAAGCCGGCTGCACATGGATTACATCAGAAGAAAATTCGTCAGATACACCTCGTTGACCACGCCCGGGCCCAGCATCCGCTTCATCTCTCTGAAAACAGCTGTCTTCAGATGCTGAAAACCCATGGGATCGACCAGCCGCGCATAGGAGATTCCCTGAACGGCGCGGTAGATGGCGATTCTTAAATCAGGCCTCGCCTCCAGACGTTCCGGATCTTCCCGGTCCGAAACAACCAGCCTGACATCGCACGCCAGTATGCGGATCCGGCCCTGATCATCTCTCAGATCCACGTAAAATCCGGGCAAATCCGCCATTGCCCCGGGAATCCGGGCTTCATGCCCTGTCTGAATTCTCCGGGGTTGCGGGGTAGACTCAGGTCCCCTGAGGGCAAACCAGAAAACCGATGCCGTCAGAATAGCGGTCGCAACCGATCCGGATACGATCCAGAATTTCAGGGACCGCTTTTTCTTCAAAACCGCCGGCGCCGGGGCTGACGACGATCCCTCCTCCGGCGCTTCGTCTTTCGGCGCCACAGCATTCAACGGTTCCGAAGACTCGATTTCCAGGATATCCAGACTTGCTTTTTTTGCCATGCGCCCCGCCTCGTCTCAATGCCTCATGAATCCGAATCAAAGATGATCTCAAGAATCTGACGGGCCTCACGGAACTCGGGATACAACTCCAGCGCCTTTTCAAAACACGGAACAGCCGCATCCTTCATTCCCCCTTCCAGAAAAGCCCTGCCGAGATTGTAATGCAGGTTCTCATCTTCCGGATCAATGCCAAGCGCCTTCTGGTAGGCCGCGATGGCTTCAGAACTCTTTCCCTGCTTCCGGTAGGCGATTCCCAGCCGGTTGTATACATGGACGTTTTCAGGATTGATCTTCAGGGAGGCCTCAAACATTTCAGCGGCCTCGACATCCATGCCTTTGGCCAGCAGTGCCTCCGCGATATTCTGCCGCACAGCCGGATTGCCCGGCTCGGCCTTGATGGCGGCATCAAAGGCCTTATTGGCCTCCCTGACATCGCCCGCGGCCAGCATCGCCTTGCCCATCAGCGTCTGGCGGCTTGCGTTCTTCGGACTCACCCGGACCCCTTCCCGAAGGGTCCGCATGAGCTTTTCATCGTCCCCTTTTTTCGCATAAACCCGGGTCAGCCCGTCGTAAGCCCGGGTAAACTGAGGCGCGCACAAGATGGCTTTTTTATAGGCCTTCTCGGAATCATCCAGCATTCCCCGCTGAAAGTAAATATCCCCGAACTCATGGAGTATCCTTGGATTTCTCGGGTTCATGTTCATGGCGGCCTTCAAATCTTCCATGGCCTTGTTGTACTCTCCGGCGGCAGCCCGCACCCTGGCGGATCGCATCAGGGCATCCACCGGAGAAGGGTTTTTTTTGCGTTCCAGAACCCGGTCGATCTTCTCCCCCAGAGTCTGCGCGATAAAGGGCTTGATGATATAGGCATCGACTTCGGTTTCCGCCGCCTCGGCGATCGTCTCCTCAGCCACCTCGGCGGTCACGATGATAAACGGAATGTCCGCAAGGCGGTCATTGGCTCTGGCCTTTCTGAGCACCTCAATGCCGCTGAAACCCGGCATGTTCCAGTCCAGAATCGCCAGATCCACCTTGTTGATCTGCAGCTTCTCCCAGGCGGTCAGGCCATTGGGCGCTTCGATCGTATTCTTATAGCCCAGCTCGGCGAGCATGGCCCGAAGCGTTTGCCGCATGCTCTTCATGTCGTCGGCAATCAGAATCCGGATTTTTTCCTTCTCTCGAATTTGTTCCAGAAAACTCATCAAACCCATTCCCGCTTCATCACAGGCACCCGCAGCCGTCCGGGCGCACGTTCTGTTTCAAGCCATAAAATCAAAATGCTAAAATGCTTCCCGGATAACGCTTCTGAGATGCAGAACCGCCTTGGAATGCATCTGGCAAACCCGCGATTCGGTCAGGCTCAACGTCTTTCCGATCTCCTTCATGGTCAGCTCCTCATAATAATACAGGGACAATACCAGTCTCTCCTTTTCCGGCAGCGCATCGATGGCATCCTTGAGTCTTTCCCGGGTCTGAGCGCCGAGCAGGGCGGCAAGGGGGTCGCCGGACTCGACGATCTGCATGGCACTCGACGGAGCGTGGTTTTCAAGATATCCGGGAGGCAGATCCTCTCTGCTGACCAGGCTCACTCCCCTGGCATCATCCAGCAGTTTGAAATACGCCTCCAGGGGTATGCCCATGTGTTTTGCGACCTCATCGTCCTCCGGCGCTCTTCCCAGTTCGCGCTGGAGTTCCTCAAAAGCCCTGGCAAGACGCTGGTTCTTGTTGCGCGCCGACCTGGGAAGCCAATCCCGGATTCTGAGCTCATCGAGCACCGCCCCGCGAATGCGGAACCGCGCGAAGGTCTCAAACTGGACGTCGCGGTTTCCATCGAATTTTTCCAGTGCCGACATCAGTCCGATAATGCCGGCCTGGATCAAATCTTCCTGGTCGATCACATGATCCGGAAGTTTTCTCCATATCCGCGCCACGATATATTTGACCAGGGGCGCGTATTGGAGAACCTGTTCGTTTCGTGCCTGGTTATTCACGGCCGTTTGTCAGAACGTTTTTCCGGAAAAACCGAAGCGTCCCGTCTTCATCCACTTCGGGTTTTTCGTGGTAAAGGGTTTCGGCAACGGCGCGCAGGCACCGGGTTGCCGGCGCCGCAGGATACAACTCCGCGACGGGTTTCTGGAACTGAACCGCCTCCTGCAGCTTGGCGTCATAGATCACATGCCCCAGATAATCGATGGTCAGATTCAGGAAGTGATCCGTGGCGTGATTCAGACGTTCAAAAACTTCCCTGGCCTGAACGGCGCTTCGGGCCATATTGACCAGTAGCCGGAAACGCTTCTTGGCATGCCGCTGATAAAGAATTTTGATCAATGCATAGGCATCGGTCAGCGAGGAGGGTTAGGAGGTGACCACCACGATGATCTCCTCGGCGGCCAGGTTGAAATACATGACGTTTTGCGAAATGCCGGCCGCCGTGTCCATCAGCACAAAATCAAGGGGTTCCTTAAGCGCGTTCAGTTCATCGAGCAGGGTTAGCTTCTGGCCGCGGGTCAGGTCGGCCATCTCCCCGATGCCGGAAGAGGCGGGCAGCACCAGAATGCCTCCCGGACCCCTGACCATCACCTCTTCCAGCGTTTTTTCGCCCGTTAATACATGATACAGATTATACGTGGGCGTCAGGCCCAGTATGATGTCAATGTTCGCCAGACCGGTATCTGCATCCAGAACCATGGTTTTTTTGCGCTTCCTGGACAGGATGTACGCCAGGTTCGCCGTGATG
>Ga0265294_10001365_pt1 | contig 32905 bp, 25 predicted proteins | sample MunlanPumphouse3_FD_192504 | JGI IMG/M metagenome (GOLD analysis project Ga0265294, IMG submission 192504) | Groundwater microbial communities from a municipal landfill in Southern Ontario, Canada - Pumphouse #3 | ecosystem: Environmental > Aquatic > Deep subsurface > Groundwater | place...
CAAAGATTTCTCAACTCCTCAGTTGTTTTTTATCTCACAAAAGATTACAGTATTAATGATATATTTAATCCAAATTACTTTAATTTGCTATATAAATTTGTCGTAGATTCAGACAAAATAGCCATATATTCAACAGAATATGAAGTTTTTGATAAGATATTCATTAAGGTTTTTGGAGCTAATAAACTAACGGAGGGTTTATATAAATTAGAAAATAAAAATTACAGGGTAATAAAAAACGAAAATGGAATTTTTTTAAACATGGAACCAATTGAAGCGGATATAGATGAAAGATATCTTTTAACAGGAAGTACAAAGAATATCTTTAATGCAAATGAAGATTGGAATTTTTATATTACTGTTGAAGATAGAACTTTAGTAATTACTTTTGAGTCTAATAATTATGGGAGTAACAAGAAAATATTTAATCTATCACAATTAGATAATAAAGTTTTGTTTGGTGAGACACTAAATATTGAAATGCTAGAAAAAAATGCATTTTTTTCATATTTTAATAAGTTTATGCTACCATTAGACAAAGAAACAGAAGAATCAGTGCATTTTATCAATGAAATTATCGAAAAAGAGGAGTTTGTAGTAGTTAATTCAAGAGGTATAACAAATGAGGAATTGTGTTTATTTTTTGAAGCACCTTTAGATAAAGAGAAAATTGACAAATTTGCCCTTGAAAGAAATCTCCCAAAAGGTGAAATAGGCAGTTATTATTTTTATCAATTTAGTAGTGAAATTAGTGGAGACGTGGTTTATTTATATATATCAGAAGACGATTTTATTTTTTCAAATGTTGAACCTAAAAAAGTTAACACATATTTTTCACAATTACCACGTTTAAAGAATACTTCTTATTATAAAATAGTAGAGGAAAAAGAAAAGTTATTTAATTTTTTTGTTTTAAATTTAACTCAATATTTATCGAACAATTTTTATGCTTCTTTGGACAGTTTTATTGTTCGAGAAGAATTTTCAATAAATAACAATTATATAATTAAAATAAAGGCTAGATAAATACATTTCAAAATGAAGTGAGGACGAGGTGAATCATCGATGATATTCGGATTTCTTGACAAAAATAAAAGCTTACTTAAAAAGTATGAAAAGATTACCAAAATTGTAAATGAATTTGAAAAAGAAATGATGTCTTTAAGCGACAATGAATTAGCAGGAAAAACTGAAGAATTCAAAAAGAGAATAAATAATGGAGAGAGCTTAGACGATATTCTTCCAGAAGCATTTGCGGTTGTTAGAGAGGCTTCAAGAAGAATAGTAAATATGAGACATTTTGACGTACAGATAATGGGTGGAATTGCCTTACATGAAGGAAAAATAACCGAAATGAAAACCGGAGAAGGAAAAACGCTTGTTGCAACACTACCTATTTATTTGAATGCGTTAACCGGCAAGAACGTACATCTTGCCACACACAATGATTATTTAGCAAAGAGAGACGCTAAGTGGATGGGACCTGTGTATGAGTTCTTAGGTTTAACAGTAGGGTTCATTCAAGCCAATATGAAACCAGAGGATAGAAAAAAGGCGTATCAGGCTAATGTAACCTACGGTACAGCCAATGAATTTGGATTTGATTATTTAAGAGACAACCTCGTGTACGATAAATCTGACAAGGTACAAAGAGGTCATTTTTATGCAATTGTCGACGAAGCAGATTCAATATTAATTGACGAAGCAAGAACCCCTTTAATAATATCTGGACCTGCAGATACACCTTCTGATTTGTACAGAAGATTTGCAAGTCAAGCTAGGAAGTTTATACCCGATAAAGATTATACAATAGATGAAAAGCAAAAAACTATAGCTTTAACAGAAGAAGGAATATCAAAGGCAGAAAGAATGTTGGCTATTAATAACTTATATGATCCTAATAACATTCAGTATCTATTTCATTTACTCAATGCATTGAAGGCGTTGAATTTCTTTAAAAGAGACAGAGATTACATAATTCAAGATGGAGAAGTAATCATAGTTGATGAATTTACAGGGAGATTACTCCCAGGCAGAAGATATTCGGAAGGGTTACATCAAGCTATTGAAGCAAAAGAAGGAGTTAAAATAAAAGAAGAAAGCATGACATTTGCTACAATAACCTTCCAAAATTATTTCAGAATGTATGAAAAACTAGCAGGAATGACAGGAACTGCTAAAACAGAAGAAGACGAATTCAAGGCGATTTACAATACAGAAGTAGTAGTTATTCCAACAAATGAACCTGTTATTAGGGAAGATAAGAACGATTTAATTTTTAAAACAAAAGAAGAAAAATACCAAGCAATAGTAGATGAGATAGTAAATAGATATGAGAAAGGACAACCTGTATTGGTAGGAACGACCTCTATTGAAAACAGTGAACTTTTAAGCAATATGCTGAAAAAAAGAGGTATACCCCATGAGGTATTAAACGCTAAATACCATGAAAGAGAAGCAGAAATAATTGCTAAGGCTGGTCAAAAGCATGCAGTTACTATTGCTACAAACATGGCAGGAAGAGGAACTGATATAAAATTAGGAGAAGGAGTCACAGAACTAGGCGGGCTTTTTGTACTTGGAACCGAAAGGCACGAAAGCAGAAGAATAGACAATCAGTTAATTGGAAGATCAGGAAGGCAAGGAGATCCTGGGGAATCGAGATTCATTCTGTCTTTTGAAGATGATCTTTTAAGATTATTTGGTGGAGACAGAATGAAAAATATGATGAATACCTTAAAAATAGAAGATGGTCAACCTATTGAACACAAAATGTTGACCCATATTATACAAGACTCACAAAAAAAAGTTGAGGGTATACATTTTTCAATAAGAAAAAGATTGTATGAGTTTGATTCCGTGATGGATAAACAAAGAACAGTAATATACAATCATAGGGACTGGATACTAGAACAGGGCAATTATGATGAACATATGAAAGATATTATTACAGATGTTGTAGATAGGCTAGTGGACGCTTGTTGGAATGAAAATGAAGAACAAATAGACAAAAAGATACTATCTGAAAAGTTAAAACAATACTTAATTATTGCTGATTTAAAAGGAGATAACCCAGAAGAGATAAAAGAAGAAGTTTTCAATCTGTTCTGGAGAAGGTATTATGAGAAGAAAGAGGAATTCGCAGAAGATTTCAATAAAGTTGCAAAATTTGTTATGTTAAGGATAATAGACGATAAATGGAGACACCATCTTGATTCAATAGAGGCTCTTAAAGAATCAGTAAATTTAAGATCTTATGGTCAAAAAGATCCTGTAATGGAGTTCAAGAGAGAATCCTATATATTATTTGATAAAATGGTTGATAGCATTTATGATGATATTATTAATTATTTAATGAGAATTGTGAGGGTTATTCCTGAAAAAGAAGAAAAAGAGGCCTTAAAGGCATATGCAAATCTTAGTTTTATACACAATGATATGTCAGCTGTCGATGGCAAAGATGGTAAAGCTAAAGAAAAAGACGGCAATTTTTCAGGAAATAAGATAAAAAAAAGATACAAAGTTAAAAAATAAAGTTTCAATTCAAAAAGGGATAAACATGCGTTTGTTTTGTTATTCTTTAGAGGTAGACGAGTTTATGAGGTGATTAAATGATAGAATATGAAGTAAAAGTAAAGATAGATGAGCTGAAAGAGAAATTTGAAGACTTGAAAAAAGTATTTAATTTAGAAAAAAAGCAACAGGAAGTTAAAGATTTAGATAACATAATGGCACAACCAGAATTTTGGAATGATTTAGAGAAAGCTCAAAAAGTTTCGAAAAAAGCCCAAAATCTAAAAGATGAAATAGAAGATTTTAAAAAACTTGAATCTATATTTGAAGATTTAGATGTAGCTATAGAGCTATCTGAGGAAGACTCTACAATGATGGAACAAGTTGATGAAATTTTACAAGTTATTGAAAAGAAAGTTGATGAATTCCAATTAAAAATGCTACTTTCAGGAAAATATGACCATGCCAATGCCTTTTTAACTATTCATCCAGGTGCTGGAGGAACTGAATCTCAAGATTGGGCATCTATGCTTTTGCGGATGTATATTAGATGGGCTGAAAAAAACGGTTATGAAATAGAGACATTAGATTATCAAGATGGTGAAGAGGCTGGAATAAAAAGTGCTACTATTAAAATTAGTGGTTTGTATGTATACGGTAAATTAAAATATGAAAAAGGCGTTCATAGATTAGTTAGAATTTCACCATTTGATGCTAATGGAAGAAGACATACATCCTTTGCTTCTGTATCTGTGGTGCCAGAGATAGACGATGATATTGAAATAGAAATAAGACCCGAAGATTTAAGAATAGATACCTATAGGTCAGGTGGTGCTGGAGGCCAACATGTTAACAAGACAGATTCCGCAGTGCGAATTACTCATATACCAACAGGTATAGTTGTTGCGGTTCAAAGTGAAAGATCACAGCATCAAAACAAGGCAAATGCCTTAAAAATTCTTAAAGCCAAACTGTATGAGTTAGAACAACAAAAGAAGTTAGAAGAAAAGATGAAACTTATGGGTGAAGTAAAAGATATTTCTTGGGGAAACCAAATAAGATCATACGTACTTTATCCATATACACTTGTTAAGGATCACAGAACAAATTACGAAACATCAAATGCAGAGGCCGTTTTAGATGGAGAGATAGACGATTTCATAGAAGCAGAATTGTTATATTTTGCTAAAGTCTGATAAAGTTTACTTTAAGTTTATTTAAAATTCATTATTAATTGTAACAAGAGAGGTGTATAATATAAGAGAGTATAATGATTCACATATTAGCGTATTGGTAAATGAATGTATTCAATATTTAGTTACCAAAAAAGATGGAATATATGTTGACTGTACAGCAGGAGAGGGAGGACACATTAAAGCTATTTGTGAATATTGTGAGGATCAAGCAAAAATAATTGGTGTAGATATAGATCACGAGGTTTTGCAAATAGCGGAGCAAAAGTTAAAAGATCACTTAAAAAATGTTAAACTAATAAAGGCTCCTTATCAAAATATAGATGTTGTTTTAGCTGGGTTAGGAATAGAGAAAGTTGACGGTTTTTTGATGGATTTAGGTGTATCAACCTTTCAATTGAAAGCTGAGGATCGTGGATTTTCGTTTTTAAAGGACGAACCTTTAGATATGAGGATGGATCCAGAAAGCGAAGTTACTGCAGCCGATATAGTTAATAATTATCCCGAAGAAAAGTTAAGACAAATAATATTCGAGTATGGCGAAGAAAAAAGGTTTGCTTATAAAATAGCAAAAAGTATAGTAAGAAATAGACCAATAAATACAACCTCTGAACTTGTAAACGCTGTTAGAAAAGCTTTACCTAATTCTGAGGTGTATAAAAGAAAAATACATTTTGCTACAAAAACTTTTCAAGCCATAAGAATAGAAGTAAATAATGAGTTGAAAAATTTAGAAGAAGCACTTTCTAAATTTGAAAAGTTACTGAATAAAAAAGGTAGAGTAGTAATAATAACATTTCACTCTCTTGAAGACAGGATAGTAAAAAACTTTTTCAAGAGTAACGATAATTACAATCTTATCACAAGTAAACCTTTATTACCTTCAGAAATAGAGCTGAACAAAAACCCTAGAAGTAGGAGTGCTAAATTGAGAATTGCTGAGTTTATAGGTACCGATTAATAAAAACACTTCATTGGGGGAATTTCTATGGCAGACAGAACAATTGATAAAACTCAGGGACTTGAAAGAGCGCAGTCGAAAGTTAAAATTATTGATATTGTGTTGATTTTATTAATTTTTTTATCTTTTCTTGCAGCTAGCATATGGCTTAGCTTATTTCTTAACTTTGGAAAAAACATTGAAAATTACAAAACTATCATTTCTAGATCAGAAATGGATGTAAACGGTATGGAAGATAAAATATCTTCATTAGACAAACAAATAGCAAATTATTTAGAAATATTAGAAATCATGGAGCCATAAAAGAAATGAGCTTTAAACAAAAAGTTTTTTCTATTGTTTTATTTCTTTCATATATTTTCTTATTAGTCATCATTTTTGTTTATAATAATCCTTTGGAAAAAGATTTTCAAGAACTTGCTTCCACTTTACAAGACAAAAAAATAGCGACCCTTGTTGATGACAAGGGTCATTTTATTGTTACAAATGAAGAACAATTTGAGGCCTGGATTGATCTAGATTTTATGAAACGAAGGAACAAATATTATCAATATAAGTTTCTATTGAATCAAAGGTTTAATGATGATGAACTGAAAGATAAAAAGTTTTTAAAATGGGGAACATATGAAACTTACGCCCAGGCATATTTAGATTTAGGAGTATTAAATAAATTTTCACGGATCTATCCAATAAATGTACGCATTTACAATGATATTTTTTCTCTCCCGCAAGTTATAGGCAAATTAGACAAAACCATATACGGGATAGAACCCTTCTTGTATGAGAATAAATTATTAGAAAAAAGTGAAACTATCAAATTGAGCTTAGATTTAAAGATGCAGCAAATAGCTTATGAAGAAGTGCTCGATGCAGTTAAGAAAGAAGGGGCAGAAGGTGGAATTGCCATAATAATGGAAACAAATACAGGTAAAATAAAAGCCAGTGCTTCAATTTATCCATGGAATATAGGTTACATGGGTTATATAGAGCCGGGTTCAACTTTGAAACCAATACTAATGTCTATTGCAATAGATCAAAACGTTGTAAATTTAAACGATAAATTCTACTCTGGCCTTGAATATATACCCACAACTAATCAAAATTTTGTTATTACAGAATCACAAGGGTATGGATTTGGTGAAATAGGGCTCAAAGAAACTCTTGTTTATTCATCAAACATAGTAATTTCAAAGATTATGACGAAGATACTTCAAGAATACTCTAATCTCTGGCTTTATGAACAACTTTTAAATTTTGGATTTGGAAACAAAACGGGAATAGAATTTAAAGGTGAAATTAATGGAGTGTTTCCTCATCCTTCAGAATGGTATGCAATTACTCCATACCAAATATCATTGGGCCAGGGCATAGGAGTCACCCCTATTCAGTTAATAGCTGCCTTTAATGTTATTCCAAACAAAGGAAAGTATGTCAAGCCTTCCTTTTTAAACGATAGTATACCAAAAGACAGACTTGTAATATCAGAGCCTACAGCTCAAATAGTAAAAGATTGGCTTGGTTATACAGTTTTAAAGGGTACTGCAAAAAAGGCATATAAAGAAGGGTTAAGAATTGGTGGGAAAACAGGAACTGCTCAAAAAGCACAGAGTGGTGTTGGATACATAGAAGGAAATTACTATTCACTATTTGTGGGCTTCTATCCTGTTGTTAATCCTAAGTATACAGCGCTTGTAATAATAGATAATCCAAAAGATGAATTTTATGGTGGTGAGGTTGCAGCACCGGTTGTAACGAATATTTTTTATCGTTACTTTAAGCCAAGTGAGAGTAATTATTCTGAAAATAGCAAATTATATTTTAAAAATATTATGCCTAATTTAGTTGGTTATACTCCGAAGGAAGCGTTTAATATATTGTTAAATCTAGGTGTTAATGAAAATGCTATAATAATTACAGGAAATGGTGACAAAGTAGTCTCACAATCAGTAGAACCATATTCTTATCTTGATGGTTTTAAAATAATTCATTTGCACACATTAAACTAGAAGAAGTGTTTTAAAGCGATTGTCTTCTTTATTCCTTGATACAAAGTATTAAAACATAAATAGTATCTAAAATGAATATTTTCTAAAAGTAAGTGTTTTGAATTTATAACGGGTTCAGGGCGTAGCCCTCTCCCCTTGCCTCGGTACAAGTTACCGAAAAAAAGATTTTAGAATATCTAAAGTGAGTAAATGGAGGATACATACCAGTGGAAACAATTCTGATATTGGGAGATTCAAAAATACTAAAAAACAAAAAGATTGAAGAAATAATTAATAATCATAAGAATGCAGAGCTGATAAAGATCTCTTCTGAAAATTATGATGATGAAGTACTCGATAAAACTTTTACTATGGGTAGTTTGTTTGCACAAGAAAAAACGATTATTTTTTCCGAATTTACAGAGTTCAAGGTTCCACAACAAGAAAAAATTTTGAAATTTCTTTCTAAGCAAAAAGATGCTTTTATTGGAACAGTAATTGTAGATGCAAAAAAAGAGAGTAAAAGTATTTCAAATGTAAAATTTGATAAAAAATTCGACTACCCTTTACCCCTTCCATGGCAAGACGACCTTTGGATTAAATTTGTAAAAAATATATCTACAATGTTTGGTAAAAATATTGATGACGATGCCGCTTATAAATTCCTTGAACTTATTGGAAAAAGCGAAGAGTTACTATACGAAGAGATTAGAAAAGTTGCTATATATATAGACAAAGATAAAATAACCTATGAAGAAGTAAAAGAAATTTTATCTGTTTTCCCAACGACAACCTATGAAGAACTATGTTATAGTTTAGCTAAAAAAGATTTTGTTCAAACGCTAGATAGATTCAATGGACTTACAAACTCACCTCAATTTTCCCCTATAGCATTAAATAGTTACTTATTCAACTATTACTTAGATTTCCTTTTTGTTGTACTAAATGCAGAAACAAAGCCTTCATATTCGTGGCCAGAAATATCCAAAATAAGCAAAGATTCAGAAGTATCTCAGCAACGAGTAGCCAACTTTTTAGGGTTTAATTTTAAAACAGATAAGGAGAGAAAAATTAACTTAAAAAAATTATACACTACAGCATCTATTGAAAATATACTTTTAAAGATAGAGGAAATAGATAGGCTTTTAAAAATAGGAGAAAACCCAAAAGTGTTATTCTCCAATCTATTTCATTATATATGTTATGAAGGAAAATCCTAATTTACTAAGGTACTTAAAAAAGCCGGGATTCTTATTCTAAAGGTTGTTCCAACGGATAGTTCAGATTCCACTTCAATATTCCCTTTTAGTATATCAATATTCTTTTTGACAATAGCCAAACCAAGCCCACTACCAGGTTTATCTTTTGAGAGCCTCAAAAATGGTTTGAATATATCCTTTAAATATTCTTTTGGAATTCCAGGACCAGTGTCTTTAATAGTTACTATAAAGTGTTTTGTATTAGTTTCATAATCGACATCTATTCGAACGTATCCTTTATTAGTATATTTTATGGCATTTTCAATAATGTTCATAAAAACTTGCTTAAGTTTTGTACTATCAGTTTCTATTTCAGTTGGAATATCCGCAGGATAGTTGAAAATAATTTCAACCTCAGGAGAAGCAGCCACCTCTAATATTGATAAAACTTCATAAATTAATCTTTTCAAATTAACCTTTTCTAAATGAATAGTTGTTTCTCTATTTAATTTGTTGAAGGTTGAAATATCTTCTATTAAAGAGTTCATATGCTTTGCAGATAAAAGAATTTTCTTTATAATATCAATTATTTCTTTCTTTGGCATACTTTTATTTGCTAAAATGGTTTCTGCAAAGCCAATAATGGCAGTTAAAGGAGTTCTAAGCTCATGACTTATAAAACTTAAATAATTAGTATTCAATTCGGTGCTTTCTCTTTCAGAATCTCTTAAAAACTTTAAGGTTAAAAAAGTTGAAGCGAGATTACTAAACATTTCAAGCATCTTTTTAGAACCTTCGTCGAAAGAATTAACATGAAAACTATCTATATAAATATGTCCGACTACATTATCCCCATATTTTAAAGTCGCAATTAAGGTTACCATGTTTTTATTGTTTTTATGCATTACTCTACTAATTCTATGCAATTCAGTTTCTGGCGTGTTATAATCAATAATGTTTTTGACCTCTAATATATCTGAATGCATATATTTATTGACAAAAGCCTCACTCAATGGAACTTCCATTTTTGATAATAACTCTTGATCATATCCCTCACCAACAATAGCTTTATATAAGGCTCCTTTAATTAACCATATTGAGCCACATTCAGCTTCAGGTATTATCTTAATAGCGATTTTCAGGAGTTTATCTAAAAAATCCTTTTCGCTTTCATCCCAATTGATTTGCTGAAATAGTTGTGCCATCTCTTGTAGATTTTCGATGTAAAAGTCATAATTTATCTCACGTTGCATCAATATTAATCCTCCTTCGTATTAAATAAATGATGAATTATACCAGACATCAACCGTGACAAAAGACTAGACCATTAGACCAGTTAAATACAAGAACAATCAATGTATTAAATAAAATAAGTAACAAGCTTTGTACAATGGTAAAATACTCAATTTAACAAGATCTAAAAATGTTCTTTGTAAAGTAACCGTCATCTTAATTATATCACAAATTAAATATATTTATACAAAATTATTATGATTTTTAACTTAATATTTCTTATTAATCCATTAATAAAAATAATACATAAAGTTTAAATTAAGCTTAAAGAATAAACAAGCTTATCAAATTGGCAAAGGAAGTATTTTGAATAAATTCTAACATAAAAATAAAAAGACGCCCAACCGGGCGTCCTAAAAAATTTAGAAACCAAAAAATACGAAATAGGGGTAAATAGTACAAATGCAAAAAAGGCTTGAAAAAGCCGATAAGCAATATTATATGAAATGGCGGGGACGACGGGACTCGAACCCGCGGCCACCGGTGTGACAGACCGGCATGATAACCAGCTTCACCACGTCCCCAGTTTAATTACTCAACTTATTATATCATAAATATATTTTTTTGTAAAGAGTACTTACTGAATCATATTATTAGCCTATAAAATAGTGAAATAAAAGAGATAAAAGAGATATGTATTTCTGAAATAAGAATAAAGAATTTAAAATTAAATATACGTGTTATTAAATAGTGTTGTGAAACGTAAAATGTGTAAACTCACCATAGTTGACAAAATATTAAAATGTAGTATAATATAAACAGTACGTTAATAAAGCTTATTGTCGTTTATTAATTTTTTTTGCCGGCGTAGCTCAACGGAAGAGCGGCTCATTCGTAATGAGTAGGTTGGGGGTTCAAATCCCTTCGCCGGCTCCAACAATTTAAAATATTCTCAGATTAGAGGCGTCCATAGACGCTAAGGTTTTTCTTGTTTGGCTATAAAATTTAAGGTAATTTATGTTTTGTTGGGGGAAATGACACATGGTTCTTCAAGATTTTGAAAAAAAGATTTTTAAATTTATCAAAGACTATAAAATTTTTAACAAATATGATAAAATATTACTAGGCGTATCTGGAGGTAAAGATTCTATATCTTTACTCAATTGTATGTCAAAATTATCGCATATTTATGAACTTGAATTATCTGTAGCTCATTTAAATCACGGAATGCGAGAAGAAGCAGGCCGTGATGAAGATTTTGTGAGGCAAATATGTAAAAAATTAAATGTTCCTTTCTTTGTAGAAAAAAAAGAAGTTTTTAAATATGCATCCGAAAAGAAAGTTGGTGTTGAGGTAGCAGGAAGGGACTTAAGATATGACTTTTTTTTCAGAACATTAAAAGAGCTGAATTACGATAAGATCGCAACAGCTCATCATATGGATGATCTTGCAGAAACAATAATTTATAGAATAATTCGTGGAACAGGTATATATGGATTAGCAGGCATGGTTCCGTTAGAAGGCGTATTAGCTAAGCCTATGTTGTGTGTAAGTTTGGAAGAAATAGAAAATTATGTTACAATAAATAATATCCCATATGTAGAAGATAAATATAATTATTCTCTTGACTATTCTAGAAATAAGATTAGGTTTGAAATTTCTCCAAAGATGAAAGAAATAAACCCAAGCTATCAAAAAAGTTTTTTTAGACTTGCTACTACAGTTTGGGAGTATAGAGATGAAATTGAAAAAATGTTTAATGAACGTGTGTGTAAAATAGATGAAAATAGTTATAAGATAAAATTAGAAAACGATTTTTTTGATTCGGAAGTTTTAAGATTGACTTTTTTAAAATTTCAAAAATATCCTCCCAATATGGAGGAAACTAAGAAAGTGTTACTTATGAAAAATGGTGGTTACAGAAGATTAAAAGGTCTGGAAGTTGTTAAAGAAAAAGGCTTTTTAATAGTAAAGCAATGAACTCTAACGTTACATAAGTCGAGTATAATGATTATTTTTGAATTGAAGAAGGGAGGATTAATTTTTGCAAAGAAAGAATAATGTTCTTGGTTTACTCATGATGTACATAATAATAGCTCTTTTTATATATCTTGGAATTAGTAGCCTTTTGAATACTCAGGATGTTACAAAGGTTGAGTATAGCGAGCTTGTGCAGATGATAGAAAAAAAGGAAATTTTGTCTATTGAAATTGATGATTCTGGATATATAAGGGCTAAAAGTAAAGAAGGCATTTTTTATAAAACATATGCTCCTAATCTTCTGATTGATCAACAATATGTTTATGGATTAGCAAATCAAGGTATTGAAGTAAAATATGTAAGAAGTTTTGGTAATAGTGGTTGGGTGACTTTATTAACTATATTTTTACCCTTAGTAATTTTTATAATCATGTTAAACTTATTACTTCGTCCTGGTAAAGGTTCTGCTAGTGAAGGTATGACGTTTATTAGAAGTCCTGCTAAAAAATATACAGGAACAAAGAGTAAAGTTACTTTTGATGATGTTGCCGGAGTAAAAGAAGCAAAAGAAGAGCTTGAAGACATTATTAAATATTTGAAAGATCCAAGAGCATTTACTAAATTAGGTGCAAGAATGCCCAAAGGTGTGTTATTAGTTGGACCTCCTGGTACTGGAAAAACATTGCTCGCTAGAGCTGTTGCTGGTGAAGCAAATGTTCCTTTCTTTTACATAAGTGGTTCTGATTTTGTTGAACTTTTTGTAGGAGTCGGTGCAGCTAGGGTTAGGGATCTTTTCAATCAAGCCAAAGCCAATGCCCCAGCTATTATATTTATTGACGAAATAGATGCTGTTGGTAGACAAAGAGGAGCAGGGCTAGGAGGCGGTCATGATGAGAGGGAACAAACCTTAAACGCAATATTAGTTGAAATGGATGGATTTGAACCTAATAGTGGTGTGGTAGTCATGGCAGCTACAAACAGGCCTGATGTATTAGATAAAGCTCTATTGCGGCCAGGAAGATTTGACAAAAAAGTCGTTGTAGATATACCAGATGTTGAAGGAAGAAAAGACATATTAAAGATACACTTTAGAGGAAAGAAAGTTGCTCCAGATGTTGATTTAGAAGTTCTGGCTAGAGCAACGCCTGGTTTTGTAGGTGCGGATCTAGAAAATTTAGTTAATGAAGCTGCACTTTTAGCTGCTCGAAGTGGAGATAAATATATAACTATGGCTCATTGTGAAGAGGCTATTGAGAGGGTTATTGCTGGACCTGAGAGAAAAACGAGGATTTTGTCTCAAGAAGAGAAAGAGGTAGTTGCATATCATGAACTTGGTCATGCAATCTTAGCGACTTTTCTTCCTAATTCAGATCCTGTTCATAAGGTTACAATAATTCCGCGAGGTTATGCAGCTTTAGGATATACTCTACAGTTACCTACTGAAGATAAATATTTGATTAGTAAGTCTGAAATTTTAGATGATCTTGTAGTGTTGTTGGGAGGAAGGGCGGCTGAAGAAATTGTATTTAAAGATATTACAACAGGAGCAGAAAATGACCTTAAAAGGGCTACCCAAATAGCTAGAAAAGTTGTCGCAGAATTAGGTATGAGTGAAAAGATAGGACCTGTTTCATGGAGTGATGAAAGCGAAGAGACATTCTTAGCAAGAGAATTATTTCAAGAGGTAAACTATTCCGATGAAACAGCAAAAGAAATTGATCTAGAGATTAAAAGGTTAATAAACGAAAGCTATGAAAAGGCTAAAACTATGCTGATGGAACAGAGAGAAAAGCTAGATTTAATCGCAAAGTATTTGTTAGAGAAAGAAACAATTTCTGGTGAAGATTTGAAAAAACTTCTTGACACAGATGTCAATGAACTAAAGAATTTAGTTGATGATATGCTTCATCCCAAGACACCAGAATATGAAAGGGTGCCTCATTATGAATACTTCATTAGAAAAAATAAGTTCATTGAAGGGTAAAGAGTTCAATTACTCCTTTAAGGTTAGAGATGAGGCTTATATCTGGTCTGAAGATAGTGATGTAATAGACTTTTACATATTGAGCCCTGTATCTCTTCTAGAAGAAATACATAAATGTTGTTACGATATCCTTCGCCGATATCTAGACAATAGTTTTGTTTCTGTGGTTTCTTATAGTAAGATAGAACATTTATCGTTCACGCCTTATTCTTTTAAGGTGTTCATAAAAATAAAAGTTACTGAAGTAATCGAAAATAGGGTTTATTTTTCTGGTGAAGTTTATGATGAAATAGAAAAGGTTGCTCAGTTTGAGGTAGTAAGAAATATAGTCTCTAAAAAGATATTAAAAAAGAACATAAATGAGAAGATTAATTGTACAAACTTATCAGAGATCTAGAACAATAGATAAGTGTATATACAAATAGCTTTATATGGCTAAATCAAAAAAGAAAATAAAAATATCCCAAAAGGGGGGAGTAAGTTGGCAAAAAAGACCATTATGATTGTCGAAGACGATCCTGCGATCTCTGAAATGTTATCCTTAAATTTAACAAAGGAAGGTTATGAAGTAGTAACAGCCATTTCCGCTGACGAGGCATTAAAGAAATTGGAGGAAAAGGACGTCGACTTCTTTATCATCGATATTATGTTACCGGGTTCAATGGATGGATTTGATTTGATTAGAGTATTAAAATCCAATGAAAATTATCGTACCACCCCTGTACTCATATTAAGTGCTAAAGATGATGCGGCTGATAAAGTTGCTGGTTTAGAACTGGGCAGCGACGATTATGTGACTAAACCTTTCAATGTAAGGGAACTTCTAGCTAGAATAAAAAGTATATTCAGAAGACAAGCTGCTTCTGCTCAAATGAAAGAAGAGGGACCAAAAAAGATTACTGCAAAAGATTTAGTAATAGATACAGAAAGATTGGAAGTTTGGGTAAGAAATCAACCAGTGAGTTTAACACCGCTAGAATTTGATTTACTTGTATTCCTTGCAAAAAATGAAGGAAAGGTTTTCAGCCGAGATGTATTACTAGATAAATTGTGGGGTTATGATTATTATGGAGATACCCGAACAGTTGATGTCCATATAAGAAGGTTAAGAACCAAAATTGAAGAAGATCCTTCTAATCCAAAATACATAATAACAGTCAGAGGAAAAGGCTATAAGTTCAGAGATCCTGGAAAAGAAAGAGAGTTTTAATTAAAATAGCAGAGGATTATTCCTCTGCTATTTTTTTAAGTTAAATATTTCTTTCTATTTATTAAACTTCGTGTTGATTTTTGTTAATCTTTCTTCTCTTTCTAATTTTCAAGATAAGTCAGGTGAGAATCGTTGGAGGAAATTTACATATTTGTCATAGTTTTACTAAGCATTCTAAACGTTATCACATTATATCTTTATTTTAAAAAAAGAAAAAATGAAAAATCATATAAAAAATTCAAGGATGAGATTGCTAAAATTCTAAACATAAATATAAACAATCCTTTGGATGATTTTTTGTTGCATCAACTTAACCACCACATCAATTCCTTAGAAGAAAAATATAAATTAGAAAAGTATAAAAGAAGAAACATTTTTTCAATACTTGATACCCTTTCCGAAGGAGTAATATTAGTATCTTCTAAGGGTCCTGATATTGCAAGAATAGACTTTGCAAATAATGTTGCAAGATATCTTTTTAATAGTGAGGATTATGTAGGAAGGTCATTAACTGCTGTTATAGACAACCATAATCTAGTTGATTTAGTGATCCAAAGTTTTAAGGAAAATGAAGATTTAGAAGAAGACATTTTGTTTTATTACCCAGAAAAAAGATTTTTTAATTGTAAAGTAAAATCTATTAACGTAGAGAATTATCGCGTTATAATATTAGCGGACATTACTAAAGAGATTAATTTAGAGAATCTCAGGAAAGAATTTTTGACTATTATGTCTCATGAGATGAGAACTCCGCTATCTGTAATAAATGGATATTTGGAAATTTTGTTGAATGAAAAAGGTTTAGACCCAAAGATTCATTCCTATTTAAGAAAAATAGAAGAAGAAACGGCTCGATTAACTAGAATGTTTAACGATCTTTTAGATATTCAAAGATTAGAAAAGGCTGTTGGAGAAGAAAAAAAGTTTGAGAGGCTTAATTTTTCAGATACCGTTAAAAAGGCATATGACTTTTTTAAAATAGTTGCTAAAAAAGCTAATATTGAATTCATTGCAGAAATTGAAGATGGCATATACATTTTAGGCAATGAAGATAGGTTGCTACAGGCTGTATACAATATTTTAGATAATGCTTTTAAATATACGGCGTTAAAAGAAAAAGGCGATAAAAAAGTTTGGTTGAGATTATACACAGAAAATAACGAGGTAATATTTGAAGTTGAGGACAGTGGAATAGGAATTCCATCAAAAGAATTGAAAAAGATATTTAATATTTTCTATAGAGTTGATAAATCACGAACTAGACAAGTACCAGGGTTTGGATTAGGGCTATACATAGTAAAGACCATTTTAGATAATCATGGGGCTAGAGTGTTTTTGGACAGTGAAGAAAACAATGGAACTTTATTTAGAGTGATCTTCCCTGTTCATTCAGATAATATTTATGAAAGGGAGATATGAAGTTGAGACCATACGATATTATTAAGAAAAAACGCGATGGTGGAGTGAATACAAAAGAAGAGATTGAGTATATGATTAATGGATATTTAAATGAAGAGATACCAGATTATCAAGTTGCTGCGTGGCTGATGGCAATTTTTTTCAGGCATATGCAGGAGGAAGAAAGCTATAACCTTGCTGAAATAATGCTTAAAAGTGGAGATACGATTGATCTTTCTGAAATCAAAGGAAAAAAGATTGACAAACATTCTACAGGTGGGGTAGGAGATAAAACTACGATAGCTATTGCCCCAATGGTAGCCTCTTTAGGCTTGAAAGTTGCAAAGCTATCAGGAAGATCTTTAGGTCATACTGGAGGAACAATAGACAAATTAGAAGCCATTCCTGGTTTTAAGACAGATTTACAAGTAAAAGATTTTTATAGAATTGCAAATGAAGTTGGGATAGTGGTAGCAGGTCAAACCGCCAATATCGCACCAGCAGATAAAAAAATATATGCTTTACGAGATGCAACCGCAACAGTCGAAGAACTTTCATTAATTGCATCAAGTATAATGAGTAAGAAACTAGCTGTATTAAGTGATGGAATTGTATTAGATGTGAAAGTAGGTTCAGGGGCTTTCATGAAAGATATTGATGAAGCTAAAGAACTAGCAGTAATTATGTTGGCTATAGCAAAGAGACACAAAAGAAGTGCAAAAGCCTTAATTACGAATATGAATCAGCCTTTAGGCGAAACTGTGGGAAATTCTTTAGAGGTATTAGAAGCAGTGAATACTGTTAAAGGTAATGGACCAAAAGATTTTACAAAACTATGTATCGAAATTTCTTCACATATGGCAGATTTGTCTGGTATAATATCTTATCAAGAAGCTAAGAAAAAGTTAGTTGAAAACATAAAAAATGGTGTTGTTTCTAGAAAAATGAAAGAATGGATAAAAGCTCAGGGAGGAAATGAAGAAGTTGTTGATCATCCTAGCAATGTTTTAAATATTTCCAAAGAAATTATAGATTTTAAAGCAGACAGAGCGGGATATATTACCTATATTGACACAGAAAAAGTTGGAATGGCGTCTATGTATCTAGGTGCTGGCAGACAAAAGAAAGATGATTCAATAGACTTATCAGTTGGACTAAAGATACTAAAAAAGTTGGGAGACAAAGTACAAGACGGAGAAACTATTGCAAGGTTGTTTGTTTCTGAAAATAGTAATGTGGAATTTGCATTAGACTTATTGAGACAAGCTTACTCAATTCAAAAAGAAGCCTCTTTGAACATTTGTAATGACATAATATTTGATGTACTAGAATAGTAGTGAGTAAAAAATGGCAGACAGATTACCAATTAAATCTATATAATTTTATAACATATGTGTATCTTTTAACTTTTTTAATTAATTTTCAAAAGCGGCGTGGGAGGAAAAGTAATGGAAAAAATTATCTCGATACTTCTTTTTTTGTTGTTAGTTACAAATATTTTTGCTGCACAAGCCGTTTTTATTTCCCAAAGTAAAACACCAATTTATATTGACGCCATAAAAAATCAGGCATATTATTATATTAACGTTGATGAACTTGCAAAATACGATTCCATGGTAATTAATAAGACGTCAAGGATTATCTATGTTATATATAAAAAAGATGTGCTAGAAATTAGCTTAAATGATTATTATTCTAAAATTAATTTTATCGATAAGTATAATGACTCTGTTATTAGTATGAACGGTAAAGTGTATATTAGAAATGATGTTTTAGCCTCTTTTTTGAAGTTACAGTATTTTGAAAATTATGATAATATATTTTTCTTTTCTTCTTTACCTCAAATAACAGAATTAAAGGTTTTAACAAACGAGATATCTGTAACTTTTGATAGTTATTTAAATGAGCTCTCAATAAATCTAAACAAGATATCTGATGCTGGGGATTATTTGTTAACTATAAAACCAGTTGCACCTGTAACGAAAATCCCTTCTAATGCTGATTGTACTTATTCAAATAATACCTTTTATCTTCGATTTAGAAGCGATTTAAAATATAGCCTTAACATAGAAGGAAAAAGTCTTCAAGTTAAGTTAAATGGTAAAACTACAGAAGATAGTAAGCAAACAACTCAGCAAGTAGTAGTTCCTAAAACAAAGGATGGGATATCTTATTCAGAAAGAATAGAAACATTTAATGAACAACGAATTAAAATTTATCAATTATCCGTAGATCCAAAAAAATATAAGTTAAAGGTTGATCTTAATAACTTAGGAACCTATTCGAATGTAAGTACATTTTTGAAAAAGGAAAATCCTATTTTCTCAGTTAATGCCTCTTTTTTTGATACTCAGACTTTAGAACCAATAGGGAACATTATTTCTGAAGGAGAACTTTTACATTTAAGCTCTTATTCAAGGCCAGCATTGTTTATTAACGATAAATATGAAGTTGATATTGATTACGTAAAGTTGGAGTATCAAATTGAAATTGATGGACTTCTTTTTTGGGTTAAATCTGTAAACTCAAATTGGAAAGGTGATGTGAAATTATATACTAGTCATTATAAAGGGAAGATTGAAGAAACTGAGGATTCCTATATATTTCTACTATTTAATGAAAAAAATAAGCTAATATCAAAGAACAAAACAATCCCAAAAGAAGGAGAAAAACTCATTCTCATAGATAAAAAGTATGAAAAACACCTATCAAAAATATCGATAGGGTCTGAAATTAACTTCTTATTAAAAAAGAGCGAAAATATAAGTGGAAACCCGATTTTGTTATTAGAAGGTGGCCCTATCTTATTGTATCCTAATTTTACTCAAGAACAGTTTGATAGCGAAAAGAGAAGTTATTCAAATGGTATAATATATGGGAAGACATCTAGGACTCTAGTTGCTATTGATCAGCAAGATATGATAACGTTTATGGTTATTGAAGGATATGATAATCCTGAATCCGGTTTAACTTATGATGAAGTGAGAAAATTCTTACTCAACATTGGAAGCTATGAAAAAGCTATGCTGTTAGATGGCGGGAGTTCTTCTATAGTTTTTTATAACTCGGATATACAAAACTATAAAGACGGAAAAACAAGAAATTATATTCCTGTATTATTAAGTGTATACGAAAATTAGATAATAAAACGGAGGGATACCATGAGCATTAACAATCCTAACAACAAAAGAATAGTCGGATTTTTTGGTCATCATTGGTGTGGAAAAACTACGATGACAGACGCTCTCTTGATGAGTTACGCTACGGCGGACAGAATAGGTCAAAGATTTTTAGACAGAGATCCAGTTGAAAAAGAAAAAGAAGGAACATTTTCGAATCATATATTTTCTTTGGATGTGAATGATACGAGATATTATTTTTTTGATACGCCTGGTTCAGCAGAATTTATTGGAGAAATTCAAGTAGCTTTAACAGCGGTAGATAATGTGGTAATTGTTATCAATGCATCTTCAGGTGTTGAAGTTACTACAGAAAGAATTTGGCATATGGCACAAGATTTAAACAAGCCAATAATGTTTTTTGTAAATCAAATGGACAAAGATGGTGTAAATTTTCAACATATAATAAAAGATTTAAAAGAAAATTTTGGAGATAGCATTAAGATTGCACCACTGCAATTACCAGTTGGGCAAGGATCATCTTTCAAAGGGGTTACCGATCTTTTAACTAAAGAAACCTATATATACTCAGACATAAAAGGTCATCCCACAAAACAACAAGAAATACCTCAAGATATTGAGAAACTTTTTAACGAATATCATTCTGAACTAATCGAAGATATAGTAGTAAATAGTGAAGAGTTAATGGAGAAATATTTTGAAACTGGCGAAGAAGGCTTAACTATAGAGGAAATAAAGTCAGCCTTTCATAATGCTTATGTAAACCATGAGGTCGCCCCAGTGCTTTTTGGATCAGGGGTTAAGAACATTGGATTAGATAGATTAATAGAGTCCATTAAAGATTTAGGAGCACTCCCTTTAGAAAGAGTATTCTATTCGAAAGATGATCAAGAAATAGACTTGAAAAATGACGACACTCTTTTGGGATTTATAGTAAAAAATGAAGTTGATCCTTTTGTTGGTAAAATGACTTATATAAGGATTTTAAGAGGATCTTTAAAAGGTGGATCGACAATCTACATAGTTGAAGAAAATGCAAAGGAAAAGATCTCCCATATATATCTTCCAAAATATGAAAAAAACGAAGAAATAGAAGAGGCAACTGCGGGAGATATAGTTGTAATACCAAAATTAAAAACTAGTAAAATTAATCAGACCGTGTCTTCAATAGAAATTCCTTTTACGATAAAGCTACCTGAATTTCCTGAACCAATGATTTCTAAATCTATCACCCCAAAATCAAAGAATGAGATAGATAAAATTACAGATTCTTTAGCAAAAATTGCCGAATCCGATCCTACGTTTAAATGGGAGTTTGACCCTGAAACTGGAGAAACAGTTATAAGTGGCATGGGGACAGTCCACCTTGAGGTTATGATTGAAAAATTAAAGAAAAATTTTGGTATAAACTTTGAAGTTGGGAAACCTAAAATTGCTTACAAAGAAACCGTAAGAAGTAAGTCACAAGCAGAATATAAGCATAAAAAGCAAACCGGTGGACATGGTCAATATGGACATGTTAAGATTGAAATAGAACCTTTAGAAAGAGGTCAAGGATATGAATTTGTAGATAAAATTGTAGGAGGAGTCATTCCTCGAAACTTCATACCTTCTGTTGACAAAGGGATAAGGGAAGCAATGAAAAAAGGAGTTTTGGCCGGTTATCCAGTTGTTGATGTGAGAGTAACATTGTTTGATGGGTCATATCACGAAGTCGATTCTTCTGATATCTCTTTCCAAATTGCTGCTAGAAACGCTTTTAAAATAGCAATGGAAAATGATTCACCTGTGATTCTTGAACCTATAATGTTTGTGGAAATTTTCGTTCCTAATCAATATACAGGAGATGTTATAGGTGAAGTCACTGCAAGAAGAGGAAGACCTATGGGAATGGAATCGGTAGGAAAAGGCTATGATAAAATAATGGCAGAAGTTCCTTTGTCTGAGATGCTGGATTTTTCACCTAGACTCAGTTCCATTTCATCAGGTAAAGGATACTTTAATATGAAACTTTCACATTACTCTGAGGTGAGCCCTGATATACAAAACAAAATAATCGAAGAAAAAAGAAGGGAAGAAGAAGCACAAAACAAATAATAAAAAAGGGCGAAAGCCCTTTTTTTAATATAAGCAGGTTAAAAGCTTATATTTGTTACTTAAGTTCAAGAACATCGATCCTCACTACTCTTTAGTATAAAATAAGGTATTTTTGAAAAAAATCTCTATATTTAAGAATTTTAAAAATGAAGATTCTCTAAGAATGGAATTTTGAATTTATAATGGGCCTAGGGCTGAGCCCTCCCCTTTCTAATTAAAAAGGAGGCATTAAAAAATATGTCTATATATACAAAGACAGGGGATAGTGGAGAAACTGCTCTTTGGAGTGGTGAACGTGTATCTAAAGACGATCTGAGAGTAGAATCATATGGTACAATAGATGAATTGAGTGCGTTTATTTCTGAAGCTACTCATTATGTTAATTCACAAGAAATTAGAAAGATTTTGAAAGAACTTCAAAATGATTTATTCAAAGTTGGAGGAGAATTAGCTTCAAAAGGCAAGCAATATATACATCCAATTGAAGAATCTGATGTAGAAAGAATTACAAATTATGTTGATTATTTTGAAAAAAGGATACAGTTAAAAAGTTTTGTAATTCAGGGGAGCACGCCTCAATCGTCCAAACTTGACATTTGTAGAACTATTGCTAGGCGTGCAGAACGAAGAATAATTTCTTTAGACAAAAAGGAAACAGTATCTCCTACTATAAAAAAGTATATTAATAGATTATCTGATTTATTATATGTTATGGCAAGATTTGAAGAGTTCTTACAAAATAAAATTGAATATAAGAGATGGTGAGACAATAAAGATGTTTTGCTTAAAATTAGAATTAAAGATAAAACTTTTTGGGTTGAATTCATTAAAAGATAAAAGATCGATAGTAAAGAATTTGACCAATAGATTAAGAAAGAAATATAATATCTCAATTATTGAAGGGAACTTCAATGATTCCAAGAATCACCTTGAAATCTATATTTCTTCGGTTAGTAAAAATAAAGATTATCTCTTAGATTTAATCGAACAAATTGAACAAGATATAGAGTTAATGTTTGGGTTAGAAGTAGAGGGAGAAGACTATATTATTTTTTAATAAGTGAGTAATATTATAAAAAAAAAGGAGGCAATAATGCCTCCTTTCTTAATACATATTAAGTTATGAGTATATAGTTTCTTTTAATTCTGTGGAACGATCTGAATCAAATCTGGAAAAGTTACTTCTAATAAATATGCTATCTTTTTTGGAAATTCTGTGTTATCCATTATTCCTGTAAATTCTTCTGAACCAGATCCAAAAGCTAAAATAGGTACCAATGCCCCGGTATGGTCGTGGGTAGTCCAACCCATATTTGCCTTTTTACTTATTACTTCTGACAATGATTCAATTTTATTTGAGCTGTTTTCCACATACTTTAATTCGTTATCAGCTAATTCGTATCCATAAAATTTTTTCACATTCTCTTTTAATTTTGATGAAGTACTTGAATTAGCTATTATCCAATCTGTTGTTTTTTGATAACTTCTTACCATTTCTAAGTTCATAGGACTACCTGTTGATAAACCTAATCCCCCTGTTTCATGGTCGGCTGTGACAATTATTAAGGTGTCAGGATGATCTTTAGCAAAATCTAAAGCTACTTTTACAGCTTGATCTAATTCTACAACTTCCTTCCAAACGCCGTAAACATCATTGTCGTGACCCTCCCAATCAATTTGAGACCCTTCAACCATTAAAAAGAAAGGAGTACCCTCTTTTGAAAGAATTTCTAAAGCTTTTGCAGTCATTTCTGGTAATAAAGGTTCATTGTCAGATCTTTCTGTAACGCTATTCATATGATTTGAATTGAATAATCCAAGAACCTTATCTCCACTATAGCTATTTAATTCTTGCTTAGATGTAATATAATCAAAACCGTTTTCTTTAGCTACAGCTATTAAATCTTTTCCATCTTTCCTAGTAGTTGGATTAAAATTTTTTGAGCCGCCACCCAAAACAACTGACAAGTTACTATTTACTAGTTGTTCTGCGAGTTTATCCTCATCATCCCTATCCAATACGTGACCATAATAAGAAGCTGGTGTTGCGTGAGTAATTCTTGATGTAGCTATAATTCCGGTTTTATAACCTTCTTTTGCTAAAACTTCTGATATTGTTGAAACTATCTCACCGTTTGGAAGTATTCCAATCATACCGTTGTTTGTTTTATATCCTGTAGCTAATGCTGTTCCAGCAGCTGCTGAATCTGTGACATTGCTATCAGCTGAATACGTTAAAGCATAACCAGTATATGGTGCTTTCATCATAGTTAACTCATAACCTTCTAAATAACTTGCTAACAACATATGATTTGCTCCCATACCGTCGCCTATGAAAAAAATAACGTTATTTACTCCACTAGCAAAAGAAAGCAAAGAAACTAGAAAAACTAATAATACCAATAAAATGCTTCTTTTCTTCATCCTTATCCCTCCTGTAAGTTTGGTAATAATTTTGATTACTAGATTTATTATATAAATATAATTTATGGTATATATTAAATAATATAAAGAAATATAAAGCCATTTTATCCATAGTTTTATGTACTAAGAAAATAAAAGCAGCTTAAAAGATAGTCGATAAAGGGTTAAAATAATTAAACGATTTTATTATTAAGTAGAAAACAATTGATATGAAATAAATAAAAAATGATATAATGTACAAAGTAGGAAGTTTAGATTAAAAGAGGAGAAATACATGCTAGCTTTACTCATAATTATCTATATATCTTTTATTAGTCTTGGTTTACCTGATTCCCTTTTAGGTTCTGCTTGGCCAGTGATGTATGAAGAATTATCTGTTCCTGTTTCACATGCTGGGATACTTTCTATGATAGTTTCATTAGGAACAGTTGTGTCTAGTTTTTTGAGTGCAAAGTTAATAGAAAGGTTTGGAACTGGAAGAGTAACCTTAGTAAGTGTAGCAATGACAGCTATTGCTTTAATTGGTTTTGGATTGTCTCATTCATTTATCCCTTTGCTGTTTTTTGCAATTCCTCTTGGGTTAGGTGCAGGTTCAGTTGACGCGGCTTTAAATAACTTTGTTGCCTTGCATTATAAAGCAAAACATATGAATTGGTTGCATAGTTTTTGGGGTGTTGGGGCAACTACGGGACCTGTAATTATGTCTTTTTGGCTTGCAAAGAAAAATAATTGGAACATGGGTTATATAACAATAGGCATTATCCAAAGCTTTTTAGTAATTGCCTTAATGTTTTCTCTTCCACTTTGGAATAACTCTCAAATAGAAAAAAAGGGAACACAAAACAAAGATAATAAAAAAGATGATATTAAAGTATTGTCTTTACCAAAGATTTTTCAAATTCCTAAAGCCAAAATGGCTTTACTTGCTTTTTTTTCTTACTGTTCTTTAGAATTAACAACAGGACTTTGGGCAGGTAGCTATGCGGTAAACAATTATGGAGTGTCATCAGAGGTTGCTGCTTTTTGGACATCCATTTATTATTTAGGAATAACCATAGGTCGCTTTTTATCAGGATTTATGTCTGTTAGATTTTCAAATACCAAGCTAATTAAAATAGGACTGAGCGGTATTTTCATTGGAATAACGTTAATCGTTCTTCCTTTACCTGTTTGGAAAATTCCTATAGGTTTATCTCTTATAGGATTAGGATGCGCACCTATTTATCCTAGCATGCTTCATCAAACTCCTAGAATATTTGGTAAGGAGCTTTCACAATCAATGATGGGAATTCAAATGGCTTTTGCTTATATTGGTTCTACCTTTACGCCTCCCTTATTTGGTTTTGTTGCCGAACACATTGGTATTTCGTTATTTCCTTTTTTTCTTTTGATGTTAGCCTTTGTTCTTTTTTTTGCAACCGAAACCGTATCTAGCAAAGTTTTTGTTCATGAATAAAGATTTTTTATTTTATCCTTATAAGTACCTTAGAAAAGGTAGTTTATCGAAAAAGGCGGTTGGAAAATTATAGTTGTTCAAGGAATAGCTCCTCAACACTTTTTTAGCAGATGGCATCGAGTTGAGATTAGCATTAATGAGATTTCAATTTTTAGGAGGTTGAATCTTGAATATAAATAAAATTATTCTCGAAATAGAGCAATATTTAAAACTAATGATAAATTCTAAGGAAAGGTTGAATCACATATATAGTGTGGTAGATTTTTCTAATAAATTGGCAGAAGTACACAACATCTCACAAGAAAGGGTAAAAATAGCAGCACTAGGGCATGACTTATTTCGTGATGTGAAGCCTTCAAAACTCATCACAATTGCAAGAATATATAATATTCCTATAACTCAGATCGAGTTAGCTGCTCCTATACTCTTACATGGAATGATCAGTGCGGAGTTTTTAAAGCGAAAATATGGAATAGATGAAGAAATTTATGAAGCAATATATTATCACACAAGTGGTTATGAATATATGGGAGATATTGGGAGAATCCTTGTCATCTCCGATTCTGCAGGAGATGACAGGGAATATAGAGGGGTGAAAAAGTTACGTCAAGAATCTATAAAATCTCTAAATCTAGGCTATAAACTTGCTATAAAAAATAAGATCCAGTATGCTATAAAGAAAGATAGGTATGTTTTAGAACAAACATATAAAACATGGAATAGAATATTATTGAATAAAGTTGAAAATTATTAATTTATTCTCCTCCAACACCGTATGCACTTTCTCTTTCATCCAGAACGTAAATATTGTTGCGAGATGGAAGTAGAACCAAAGGATCATAAAGCTTATCTTCTCGCCTAACCTCAAAATGTAAGTGAGGTCCAGTGCTAACTCCAGTACTTCCAACCCTTCCTATTAGTTGACCTTTTTTAACATATTGTCCTTTGTAAACGTTGATTTGAGATAAATGACCATAAATAAAAGTATTAGAATTTGAATCAATTTGTATCATTAGACCGTAACCGTTATTTTCTCCTACAAACTCAACAACACCATCTTCAGAAGCAAAAACGGGTGTTCCAGTAGGGGCGGCTATATCTACACCTTTGTGAAGCGTATACTCTTTTGATATAGGGTTTACTCTGTAACCATATAATGATGAAATTGTTCCATAAGTTGGCCAAATGATGCTTTTTTCATTATTAAATCCTTTACCAATTGCGCTATTTGGGATAAAGATTTTTTGACCTGGAACGATTGTACTAGAAGTAAGGCCGTTAATCTTTTTTATGTCTTCTACATCAGCAAAAAAAAGCTTAGCGATAGACGAAAGTGTGTCACCCTTTTTAACTTCGTATAAATAACCATCCGGTTGAGGTATTTTCAGTGATTGCCCAACTCTTAACGAGTTAGGTGAAATTCCCGGATTCCAATCTAAAATTGTAGAAATAGATACGTTATATTTGATAGAAATACTGAAAAGAGTTTCATTTTGTTGGATCTTATGAGTAACAACCGAATAACTTGCAAAAGAAGATACTAGCAAGATAAGATAAAAAAAGGTTAATATGCGCCTTTTTCTGGAATGACACAGATTCAAGCTAAATTCCCCCTTCCAAGAAAAAATATAATAATCAATCAAAACATTATAACACAAAATTAATTATTTTGTGTAGTGTGAAGTACAAGATTTTACAATATTTTATATATTACCCAAGAAAGCTTTAAATAATCTTAAAAAGGAAACTCAATATCGCTAAAATCGACGGCACTTAATTCTGCTTCAGACTTTGGTATAATAAGTTCGCCGTTTTTTACGATATTTTTTAGCATGACTAATTCTGCTAAAACTTCATTAGGGACAAGCCCTTTAGTATATTTCATTTGAGAAATACCAACGCCATCTTCTGCTAAGCCTAAAACCTGAACTCCTGATTTAAAAATACGATCTTCCTTAGCAGACTTGATTCCATTAAATGTTGCAACATCAACTTTTTTTCTAGAACTTACTAGAACATAACCTGGTGCCATATAGTCTTGATCCATATCGTATCCGATTACAAAATAACCTCGTCCTTTTTCAAAATAAGCATCGATTATACTGTTTAAAGGAGCATTATTATTCAATCCGTAGAAATAAGAACCTTTCTCTTTTGCGGCATCGATTACCGCCCCAGTAGTGACCCCAGTAAATATTATATCTGCACCGCGTTCATACTGTGAAAGAGCAATTTGTTTGGTTTTTGAAGCATCTGTAAAACTTCCAACATAACCTGTTATACATTCTACACTTGCATTTTTTATCTGGTTATATGCTTTTATTCCTGTCCTATATCCTATTTCATATCTCTTAACAGGAGGCACTTCTAACCCACCAATGAATCCAACTGTATTTGTCTTAGACATTGAAGCTGCTATATATCCAAGTAAAAATCCACCCTCTTCTTCCTTAAAAGTGTATAATGCAAGATTAGGTGGAACGTTTTGACCCGGAGATGGTTCGATATCGATTCCTATAAAATATGTATCAGGATATTGTGCAGCCACATTGAACAGTATATCAGACATTAAAAATCCCACGCCTATAACAACATCTGCCTGTTCAGCGGCTTTAGTAAGATTTTGTAAATAGTCTGTTTGTTCTTTAGAAACAAAGACGTCTCCTTCGACACCATCTAGCTCTCTGATCGCCATTTGTATGCCTTCCCAAGTACCGTCGTTAAAAGATCTGTCTCCTAAACCACCAGCGTCAGTAACCATAATAGCTTTAAAACCGAAAGCAGAAACAATACAAGCAACTAAACAGAAGATCACTAGGCTTTTTTTCATTTTTTAACCTCCACTAGATGATATGAATAATATAGTGTTTATAAAATTACATACCTAATTATTATATCATTTTTCAAGCAAAATGTGAAAATATGAAAGAATCCTCAAAATTGCCACATAAACGATTTTAATCGTTTATGTTTTAGTATAATTAGTTATATTTAACTTTGACACAAGTTAAATAAAATGATAGAATAAAGAAACTTTTAATGTTTACTAATATTAAGATTATGGCTAGTGATTGAGAGAAAAGCCTATTATTGCTAGATAATATAGCAAAAGTAGGCTTTTTTTATTGATATTATTATTGATTTCTGAGGGAGGAACTTTCCAGGATGATTTTTTTATATATTATACCTTCTCTTTTATTAGGTTGGTCCTTAGGTACCAACAATGCTGGACATATATTTGGACCACCTGTAGTATCGGGGCTCGTTTCTTATAAAAAGGTAAGAATTGTTGCCTCAATTTTTGTTTTTATAGGCGCTATTATCGGAGGAGGTGCAGGTTTAAAGACACTGGGTCAATTAACAAATCTTGAAGTAGGATATCTTTCATTATCAATGTTTAGCGCTTTTTTGACTATGATGATAATGACCTTATTAGCTCTTCCTGCCTCTGCAACTCAAGCAGTTGTTGGAGCATTAATAGGGGCGAGTATTTTAAAAGGGCAAGTGAATCTTGGTTTATTAGTAGGAATATTTGTATCTTGGTTATTAACGCCTTTAGGTGCTATATTTTTTTCTTATATTTTATATAGAGTTATTGCTTTTTTCTTTAGAAAATTTTTAACTTTAGCAACTCAAGATATGTTTATAAGAGTGTTAACATGGTTTGTTATTGTCTATAGCTCTTATTCATTAGGTGCTAACAACGTAGCAAATGTTACAGGAGTATTTACCGATGTATTGTTAAGTCCATTGATTTTAAGCATAATTGGAGGTTTATCTATTGCAGTAGGTATATTTACAACAAATCAAAAAGTATTATATACTGTGGGAAAAGGTATTTTGGAGATGGACCACTTTTCATCTGCTATATCTATTTTTGGTGTTTCTGTGTCGTTATGGTTATTCTCACTAATAGGTATACCTGTTAGTGCCTCACAGGCAATTATAGGTTCAATCATTGGTGTAGGGTTAGCGACTGGTACTAAAACTTTTGACTATAAGCTGATATTAAAGATCGTATTTGGATGGATAGGAACACCACTTGCTTCTGGGTTAATATCAGTTCTATTGATAAGGGTTTTTAAATTATAGATGCTTAAAAAAGATTTTAAAGTGCGTAAATTTTTTTGGTCAGGAGGTTGAAAAATTGAACAAATATATATTATCAATCGATCAGGGTACAACAAGTTCAAGAGCCATCATATTTGATCATGAAGGAAACATAGTAAATTCTTCGCAACGTGAATTTTCTCAACTTTATCCAAAACCAGGATGGGTGGAACATAATCCTGATGAAATTTGGGGAACAACTATAGGTGTAATAGCAAATGTTTTAGGGGTTTCTAATATACAACCTGAGCAAATATCAGCGATAGGGATTACCAATCAAAGAGAGACTACCATTATTTGGGATGCAAAAACTGGAGAGCCTGTGTACAATGCTATAGTGTGGCAAGACAGAAGAACATCGTCAATTTGTGATGGGTTAAGAGAAAAAGGTTATGAAGAATTGATTAGAAATAAAACAGGTTTATTAATAGATGCATATTTTTCAGGTACAAAAATCAAGTGGATTTTAGACAATGTTGAAGGAGTTAGAAAAAGAGCTGAAAATGGTGAATTGAGATTTGGAACTGTAGATTCTTGGATAATCTGGAAGCTTACAAGAGGGAAAGTACACGTAACTGACTACACTAATGCCTCAAGGACAATGATATATAACATCTTTGATTTAAAATGGGATGATGATTTACTAAATATGTTAGATATTCCAAGATCATTACTTCCAGTGGTTAAAGAATCTAGTGAAATATATGGCTATACTGACTCAAGTGTTTTCGGTGCAAATGTTCCCATAAGTGGAATTGCCGGAGACCAGCAAGCTGCTACCTTTGGACAACTATGTTTTGAGAAAGGCATGGCAAAAAATACTTACGGCACAGGTTGTTTCATGTTATTGAATACCTCTGAGGTACCCGTCAAATCAAAAAGCGGTTTATTAACAACAATTGCTTGGGGATTAAACGGAAAAGTTGAATATGCATTAGAAGGATCGGTGTTTGTAGCAGGTGCCGCTATTCAATGGTTAAGAGATCAGTTGAGATTAATTGATACATCTGCTGATTCTGAATATTTTGCTACAAAGGTTGAAGATAATGGCGGAGTTTATTTTGTTCCAGCTTTTACAGGTCTTGGTGCTCCATATTGGGATATGTATGCAAGAGGAGCTATATTTGGGTTAACGCGTGGTTCAAGAAAAGAACATATAATCAGAGCCACTCTAGAATCGATTGCTTACAGTACAAAAGATGTTTTAGAAGCGATGGAAAAAGATTCGGGACTTTCCTTAAAAAAGTTAAGAGCAGATGGTGGCGCTTCAGAAAATAATTTTCTTATGCAATTTCAAGCAGATATATTAGGAATTGAGGTTGAAAGGCCTTTGATTGTTGAAACTACTGCTTTAGGTGCAGCTTTTTTAGCAGGACTAGCTGTAGGTTATTGGAAAGATAGAGAAGAACTGAAGAAGATATGGAGATGCGAAAAATGTTTTCAACCAAACATGATAGAAGAAGATAGAGAGAAGTTGTATGCAGGTTGGAAAAAGTCTGTAGATAGGGTTAAAAATTGGGAAAAATAACAGGTTAGTAATAATTATAATTATAGTAAAACGTTAATAATTTTGGGCGATTCGAGTTTGGTGGTGTTATTTACCTCGTTTCGCCCGCTTAGTTATTTTAGATTATCAATTATTTGATCTAGACTTATTTTTCCTTTTATGTTTCCTCGTACCTCGCTTCCTCCACCTTTTATATCATATTTTTCTTTTAATCTATTAATAAATTCTTTACAATTAATCTTCTTTGAAAAAATGATAAAAGTACTGTTTTCTTGATCTTCAACGATTAAAGTGTATTCATTTAAGTCAATAAGATTACTAATAAAATCAGCAATATCATTTTCTTTTTTATAATAAATAATTTTGTGTTCTTTTACAATTAAAGGAGTTTTAATTATTTCATTTACAATGAAAGGCGCGGCATACTCACAAATTTTTTTAATTTTATTTTTGTATTCCTTGTTCTCTTGGATTAATATCTCAATTTTTTCATCTAATTGAGAGATACCAGATGTAAGTTTCAAAGAGAGTTTTTCTATTAAGTTATGTTTTAAGGAGTAATCTTGTAAAGCCCTTTTTCCAGCCACAAAGTATATCCTAGTTAAGTTTCCTTTAACTTTCTCGGTATTAATGATTTTAAGTAAATTAATATTACCTGTATTTTTAACATGAAAACCTCCGCATGCAGACTCATCAAACTCTCCAATTTTTATAATTCTTACGGGTCCTTCTACCTTCTCGCTTAAAGGTTTTCGTAAAGTAAAATGATTTGCCTCTTCTTTACTCGTAGTTATCTCTTCAACTATGATGCATTCTGCGATTATTTTATTAGAAAGATTTTCAGCTTCGCTAAAAATTTTATCGTCAATATCTATTCCATTTAAGTCAATGGTGGAATGTTCCTCACCCATTTTAAAACCAACTGTTTTTAAATCGGCAATTTTCTCAAAAGCAGCTGATAAAATGTGTTGAGCTGTATGTTGTTGAGATATTTCAAATCTTCTATCTTCATCAATCTCAAATGCATGTTCTCCAATATTGATTTCTCTATCTAGCAACAATCCATCATCTCGTACCTCAACTATCTTAGCTTCTCCTACAAAACCTCTATCTCCAATTTGTCCTCCTTTTCCATCTGGATAAAATGGAGAATGGTTTATTTTTGCGAAATAGTACTGTTTTTCTTTTTTTACCTCAATAATTTCTATCTTTCCTTGCAAAATCATTACCTCCTTTTACCTAGTCACTGCCTACTTTAGAAATTCTAAAATCTTTTTTTTGGTACTTGTGTCAGGAAAGGAAAAGGGCTCTGCCCTAGACCCAGCATAAATTCAAAAAAATTAATTAATAATAGCGAAATTTTTTGGTACTTGTATCAGGAAAGGGAAAAGGGCTCCGCCCTAGACCCAGTATAAATTCAAAAAAAATAATTAATAGTATTAATGAAATTTTTAACCAATTGATTTATTTTTATTTCATTTATATATTATAATAGAATATAGAATAAAGTATTAC
>Ga0265294_10001366_pt1 | contig 32872 bp, 35 predicted proteins | sample MunlanPumphouse3_FD_192504 | JGI IMG/M metagenome (GOLD analysis project Ga0265294, IMG submission 192504) | Groundwater microbial communities from a municipal landfill in Southern Ontario, Canada - Pumphouse #3 | ecosystem: Environmental > Aquatic > Deep subsurface > Groundwater | place...
CGGTTTATTCTTTAATATTTGAAATGATTTATAGTGAAAATCTATCAATCTTGAGCCATCGTTTAACCTGATGTGACACATCGGTTCACGATAATCTCCTTTACCAAAAGTTGGAATCTCTAGAAAAGCTAAATTCATATTATATGTTTTATCTTTTTGATCATAGATTACTTGAGAGCCTACTTCAATATCAAATTTTAGTTCAAGTGTTTTATAATCAATATCAAAATCAACTAATTCTCCATAATATAAAGTTCCTAAATGCCCACTAGGCAGAACTTTTAAAATATATGATGTATTCTTTGTTTGTAAATGAAATATTGAATCTTCTTCCAAGTATTTAAGCATTTTCATTCTCCCTTATTAACGATTTCCTTGTTATAAAAAGGTAATAACACTTTCCAATATAAAAAGACTGTAAAAGCAATTGGGATAATAATAGCTAAGATTATATAAAATGTATCAGAATATAGATAACCATATTGGATATTCTCGAATAGAATTGCATTTAAATATGCTGGAGAAAAAATAAATAAGTAATCTAATGTTACCGGTATTAAGTTCATTAATGATAAAAATGGTACAAAAGAGAAGATTAAGATGTAAGCAACATATATTGAAACCATTTTAATGTGGGTGCTTGCAAGTATAGCTAATGAAAAGCCAATTATAATATGAACTATCACCGAAAAAATATAAACTAAAGCAAAAAGCCACAGGTTAAAATTAAATTGTACTACAAAAATCATGATAAATAAGTAAAAAACTAGTGGAATTAACTGCAATATAAGGGCAGCTAGTAGTTTACCTATAGCTAGTTCATAGACTTTTATTTTAGAAGTTGTTTCTGGAATATAGACTTTTTCTTCTCTTTCAACAAAAAAAATGATTGAATGAGTGATTATTGGGATTATGAACAAAGATATGAAAACAAAAGTCAAATATTGAATGTTTGGAAAAAATCCTAAAGCAAGAGCAAATACAGAAGAAAAAATTATAACCATGTAAAAGAATCTGTATTTTAGAAAATTTGAAAAATCATGTTTTACTATTTTTTTGATATTTAACATATTCCGCCTCTTTTCTTAAATAACTATCATAACTAATATCTTTTATTGTATTAATAGAAATAATATTGTTAAAGTCAATACTTTTATTTAAACCATTTATTATAAAATCATCTAAATTTTGATAATAATAGTTCACAACATTTGAATCCAAATATTGAATTTCTATTTGATTATCGAGTATTTTTTGAACAATTAGAGTATTAATTCTTTTAATATTTAAACCTTCATCAAGAATATAAAAGGTATCAATCAAAGTTTTAGTTTTAAAAGATGTATCAATTATTAATATTTTACTAGTTTTTGAAAGTATTGGCAATATAAGAGACAAAAACAAATGCTTTTCTTTTTCATTTAGTGGTATTTCTGATAGATTAATTGAGATATTAGGTTCTTCTTTGACTGTGAAGAGTAATGAAGTCATAATTAGTCTTTTAAATATATAATTTTTCTCTAAATATTCAAGTATTTCTAAATTTAAAAATCCCAACAAGTATCTTACATCCTTAAGGCTTTTTCTAACTAACTTAAGAACTGTTGATTTGAAACTAAGAATCGATATGCCAACTAAGCTAAAAAGAGATTTATTTGTTTCCTTATAATTGACAAATGCGTCATTTATACTTGTATATCTATCATTTATATTTACATTTATATTCTTCACAGGAGATAAAAAATAAGTAATTTCATCATTAAATTCAATATCTTTTAAGTTAATATTAGTATGGTTGTCTAATATATTTTTTTTCTCATCAGTTGATAAAATAAAATTAACAAAAGATTTTAGTTCATCTTCAACATTATAGCTATTAAGTAAAAATTTTGGAAACTGATGGTAAACTGAGTTAATTATTATTTTTATATACTCAAATTTATCTATATTAGTAAATTGTTCTAAAACTTTAAATATTCTATGTTTCAAAGGTTCTATTGTACTTTTATCGATCAATAATAAAGAATCAGAATCTTGTAAATGGTTTATAATAACTTTATAGTAATTATTATCAAAATTGTATAATTCATACAAATTATAGAATAATTCAAAAATAATATTTTCCAGTGACTTCTCTGTTAATAAATTGATTTTACGTTTATTAAAAAGCGCAATTTGCTCAACAAAGATATGATCTATTAAAGCGATAAATAGTTCTTCTTTGTTGTTGAATCTATAATAAAAACTCCCTCGGTTAATCTTTGACTTTTTTATAATCTCATTTGTCGATGCTTGTTTATAATTATTTTCCGCAAATTCACCAAGCGTAGCTTGGAAAAGTTCTTCGTTTTCAAGTAATAACTGAGTTTTATCTAAATATTTCATTGAAACAATCCTTTCTATACCACATAGTATATACTATATAGTATAATTATACTTCTTTATTGAAAATTTGTAAAGAAAAAGTCCTCAATCGAGGACTACTTCTTCTTTTTACTAACTTTCATATTTAGGTTTTCAATGAAAAATTGTTCTAATTCAATTAGATCATCATTTGATTGAAATCCATTGTAATCAATTATGTAGGTTTTTCTATCATTGGTATTAAGGATGTAAAAGTCTTTAGCCTTTATCGCTTTAACTATTTGATCATAGGTTATTGTATAACTTTTAACATTAGTTACAAGTATATCAATGTCTGTAAATACATAAGTTTGTAATATCGGATTTTCTACCAAAGAAGATCTTTTAAGCATTCTAGCTGTTGTTAGTTTTTGCATGCCTAAAGTTAAAATGTAATATATAACAAGTATCCCTAAAAGCAATCCAGCGTAAGCCCACTGTTTTTCTACCACCATATATATGATAAAAGCTAAAGAAACTAGTGTTATTATTACAAAGTTCTTTATCATATATGCTTGGCCATAATATTTGTTGTATTTGATAATCAAATCTTTATTATACATAGTGTTATTTGTAATATTCATTTTTTTCACCTCTTTTATAAATTAATTTTTTTGAATAATAACGGATATATTCCTATTCCCGCCAAAACCATTATAACATATCTTATAAAATCAAGAAGACTAGCCAAAATCGATTGAAACATTTGATTATCTATTAGTTCTTCTGGGTTAACTATAATTTTAAATATTTCTTTTAAAACAATTCTTACTGCCATAACTACAGCGATACCTAGAAGAAATCTAATAATGTTCTTCCATAATACTCCATGATTTGAAAATTGTACATACTTCTTTTCAATTCTTACACCCAGTACAAAACCCACTAAGGTACCAAGCATAACTGACATTGCTTCAGTGTTAAAATAAAATTTAGCTGAATCGAAAACTGTATCATTTAACACAATTATATTATATACATAAATAATAACTAATCCTATGATACTGATAATCATAATAATGTTGTATATTTTCTTTAAATCATCGATTTTCACTAACCATCTATATAAATAATATGTAATTATAAAGCCTAATAAGCCTCCAACTAGAACGTCAGTCAAGTAATGAACACCAAGATACATTCTACTTATAGCAACAAAAACTGTGATTATAATGGCAGTTATTAGTAAGGCTTTTTTTCTAAAAAATTGGTAAACTCCAAAGAATACTGTTGAAGCTGATTGAGTATGCCCACTTGGCATTGAAAAACCAGTAGACGTAGACTCTTTTAAATTAATTATTTCTGAGTCTACCAAAAATGGTCTTGGTCTCATTATAATTAGTTTTAATAAAGAGTTTATTCCCAAGGATATAAAAACACTTATTCCAAGTTTTTCACCGATTTTTTTATCAATGGACCAATAAATACCTCCTAGTATTCCTATAACAACAAGTTCTTCTCCAAAGATTGTGAAGAACTGAAATAAAAAATCTAGAAAAGAGTTTCTTAAACTTTGGAGCCATTTAATAATTTCTAATTCAAATTGCATATAATCACTTCCTTTAAACCAGTATTAGTCCGTATATAACTAAACCCATTATTCCACTGAGTAAAACAACGAAAACAGGATGAACTTTTTTCCATATTTTTGTCATTGAAAACACCACTATAAAGATAAATAAAGTTTCCCATTTAAATTCAAAGTTATTAAAATCCGTAACTTCTAAGCTGAAAATACTTTTTAATAAGAAGCTTATGGCTACTGATGTAATAACGCCAACAATAATCGGTTTAACGCCTTTTAAAAAGCCAATTACATATTTATTATCCGCAAAACGATGAAAAGCTTTTGCTATAATTATAATAATTATAAAGGACGGTAGTATTACGCCGATTGTAGCCATGATAGCACCTGATAATCCTGTCCAAAAATCAGTGCCTTGAGTATAACCAACAAAGGTAGCTATATTAATTGCGAATGGTCCTGGAGTAGACTCAGATATTGCGATAAAATCAAATATTTGAGCATAATCAAGCCATCCTTTATTTGTTACTTCTTCTGTTATCAACGGAATCATTGCGTACCCGCCACCAAATGTAAATAGGCCGATTTTAAAGAATGTAAATAACAGTTCAATTAAAAGTCTAAGTGTCATAATTGATCACCTCTAACTTTTAAAATTTGTGCGATAATTCCAATAACTCCACCAATTGCGATTACATATAATACAGAAAGCCATTCGAAAATAACTAGTGTAAAGCCTATTAGAATTAAAAGATAACTTAGCCAATTCTTATCTAGTTTTTTATACATTCTAATTGCGGCGTTTAAAACTAAAACACCAACGCCAACTCTAATACCTTTAAATGCATATTCAACATAAACGTTGTCTTTAACTTGCATGAAGAAGGTTGCTATTAAAACAATAATTATTAAAGAAGGCAAAGCTACTCCTAGGGTAGCGAAAAAGGACCCTAAAATCCCTTTTACTTTATGCCCAATATATGTAGCTGAATTTATCGCTATAGGTCCTGGAGTAGATTCTGCGATAGCAATTATGTCTAAAAACTCATCGTCAGTTATCCATTTATGTTTTTCTACAGCGTAATTGTTAATAAAGGGGATCATTGCATATCCCCCACCAAATGTAAATAATCCTATTTTAAAAAATGTCCAAAACAATGTGAATAACATACTTTTTCTCCTAAAAACTATGTATCTTTAAAATTAGATAGTTCATCTTCTATTCTCTTATGAACAAGATCACTGATTTCTTGAGTATCCATATCTTTGAACTCATCATACTTGATTACTGGTAATACTTTAATAAATACTTTTGCTATTTTAAATTTAAAAATATCTACCGTTTTATGCATATTATAAAGACATACTGGGGAAATATCTGATTTAGCTTTTAAAGCGATTTTAAAAGTACCACTTTTAAATTGTTTTACTGTATTTGAATGACTTCTAGTGCCTTCTGGGAAAACAGCTATAGGTTGTCCTTCTTTAACTTGCTTTATTGCTTGGATAACCGCTTGCAAAGCCTGTCTGTCTCCCACTTTTCTTGAGAGTGAAATACATGAAATACCATTCATTATATTTTTTAGAATCTTAATTTCATGTAATTCCTCTTTTGTGATAAAGGTAACTGGATAATCAGAATAAACTTGCTTTATATATAGTGGATCGGTATATTCTATATGATTTGATATTATTAGAAAATTATTGTCTTTTGGTAAATTCTCTTTACCTAAAATAACAGGTTTAACTCGATATAAAAAATTGAAAATATAAAGATTAAACTGATGTAAAACCTTATGTTTTCTCATGTCATTTCCCGGAGATTTTTCACTTATAAAAATATAAAAAATAAAAATCAATAAGGTAAATATTACAAATAATAGATTGGCTCCTACAAAAAATAGGATAACTTTAAAAATATCCATCAAAATAAACTCAAAATCGATTGCAAAGCCATAGACTATGGTTCCAGCAATAGTAAGAATAAATTGAATTAACGCTATCATTTTATTTTATCCTTTCATACACAGCGAAGTTTAACTCTTCATTATCATCGGATTTAATCAACTTAAAATCATTTAAATCAATATCTAGATAAGTATCTCCTTCATAAACTTTTTTTATATGAGTTATATATAGTTTATCAGCGTATGGTAAAGCTATTTCATAAATTGTTTTACCACCGATTACGAATATCTCTTCTTTATGTTTTTTCTTTAAAAAACTTTCTAAATCATTAATTACCTCTACTCCTGGATATGAAAACTCATTTAAAGAAGCGACTATAGACTTACGATTAGGTAGTGGTTTATTAAGTCTAGCAACTATTGATTCAAAGGTTGTAACACCCATTAAAACAGTCTTGTTCAAAGTAATATATTTAAAGTATTGTAAATCTTCTGGGTAATTCCAAGGTAAATCATTATTTTTCCCAATCAGTCCAGTAGGATCCATTGCAAATATCATGCTTATCATTTTATACAGCTACCTTTCCTTTAATTATAGGATGAGGATTATAATCTACTAGTTTTATATCTTCATAGACAAAATCTTCAATGTTCTCACGATTATTGATAATTATTTTCGGTAAAGACTTAGGTTCTCTTGATAATTGAAGTTTAACTTGTTCAAGATGATTCTTGTATATATGTGCGTCGCCTACAGTGTGTACAAACTCGTGAGGCTTTAAATTACATACTTTTGCGACAAGGACTAATAACAAGGCATAAGAAGCAATGTTAAAAGGAACACCTAAGAAAGCATCTGCACTTCTTTGATACATTTGTAAAGATAATTTACCATTTGAAACATAGAATTGAAACATCATGTGACATGGTGGCAAAGCCATGTCTTTGATTTGTGGAGGGTTCCAAGCAGAAACAATAAGTCTTCTGCTGTCAGGGTTATTTTTAATTTGATCGATAATATTCTTCAATTGGTCAAAACCATTAAAATCTCTCCATTGTTTTCCATAAACGGGGCCGAGATTTCCGTGTTTTGCGGCGAAATTTTCATCATCTTTAACTCTTTGAACAAACTCATCTTGAGATTCTCCTCGAAAATCTTTTGTGAGTGTAAAGTTTCTATATGGCCATTCATTCCAAATTCTAACATTATTGTCAACTAAATACTTAATATTAGTGTTGCCACTGATAAACCAAAGTAGTTCGTGGACAATAGATTTAAAATGAACCTTTTTAGTTGTTAACAATGGAAAACCATCATTTAAATCAAAACGCATTTGATATCCAAAGGTAGAGATAATGCCTGTATTAGTACGATCTTCCTTTTCTTCACCTTTATTTAATATATGTTGTAGAAAATCTAAATATTGTCTCATGTATACCCATTAATCTACGTAAATAAATTAATGTTCCCTCCTAACTCATATTCTAATAAAAATTATATCATATTTTCGGATATATCAAAGTAAAATCAAAAAAATAAGCACCAATGGGTGCTTATTCCTCTTCACTTTGACTCTTGCTAATAAATGTAATTTTTTCAACAATAATTTCCGGATATGAGAAAACATTTTTTTCGTTTTGAACGAAATATTTCTGTTGTATTCTCGCTTTCACACCTACAGTATATCCTTTTCGACAATAACTTACTGTTGCTTCTGCGATTCCACTCCATAAAGTACATTTAAAAAAATCTGTTTCATACTGATTTGATTCGCCACTTTTGAATGCCCTTTTAACAGCTAGATTAATAGTGGATACTTTCATTCCGTTTTCTAGTGTTGTAAGCTCTGGATCACTCACTAGTCGTCCAACTAAAATTAGTTGATTCATAATTACCTCCTTTTTTAAGTCATTATAACAAAATGTATTATGATAAGTGAAAGTCGATAATTATCGATGTTTTTTCTATAATTTGATTGTTTTTATTGTTATTTTATAAATAAAAAAGCCAAGGCATAATTGTCTTGACTTTTATATCTAAATTTTAAAAATAACACTCAAAACATACAATTTTTTAAAAATCAAAAGTTACATCTTGGCGTTTTTGTTCTTCCGCTTCAAAATAAGGTTTCTTATCCATCTTCATGATGTTAGCCACGATACTTTGAGGGAAAGTAACGATGATTGTGTTAATAGATGTTACGTTTGCATTATAAAGTCTTCTAGCAGCTTGTAGATGTTCTTCAGTATTAGCTACAGCTGATTGTAATTCCATAAACACTGTATTTGCTTTTAAATCTGGATATTTTTCTACAACAACGTTGATGCCTTGTGCAACTTGATTTAATTGATTAAAGAACTCTTCTTTATCTTTCAAACTCGCTTCTTTAGGTATACCATTACGCCATTTAACAACGTTTTCAAGTGTTTCTGCTTCATGTTTTGCATAACCTTTTGTTGTTTGCAACATTTTTGTAAGCATATCGAAACGTTTTGTTAAAGCTACATCAATTCCTGATTCAGCTTCATCAACTTTAAGTTCAAGTTGTCTAAGACGGTTCATTACTCCAATATACCAAAATACTAAAATTAAAACTAATGCTCCAATTACGATTCCGATAATAGCTCCGGTACCTAATTGACTTAATATGATACTAAACATTTTAAATCCTCCTAATCTTTCTTAAATAGTTTATTATTAAGTTTTAAAGATACAATAAAATCTTTAATAACTAATAAATCTTGTTTAAATTCTTCAATTACTGTCTCGTCTAGTTTTCTAAACATTTGTAGTTCAAAAGTATCGTGATTGTTATTAATCGCTACATAAAGATGATCACCTAGAAAAGACATTGATATTCTACCTGGATTTCTTTTTTCTAAATCAAATATTCTTTCCATAATATCTGGAGTTAGAATATAAAATGCAGTTATATCTTCTTCAGCGAAAATTCTAAACTTCTTATTAAAGTCTACCGACTCCATTTTCACACGATTAAATTTTCTTTTTGAATATGGTGATCCAGATTCTAGTACTTGTAAATTACCAGTGAATGTTTTGTTGAAGTCAAATCTAAAAACTCTTCCTACGAAATACGCAACATAGTACACTCTAGTACCATTTTTAGTGTGTTGAACATGTCTTTCTTCTAGTTTGACATCACTAGATATAAACTTAACATCTTGCACTGTTCCGGCAATATAGTCTTCTGAATGAAATCTATCAGCGTGTTTCAACACTTCTGATGAATAAACTTGATATTCATCTAACCCTAAATTAGGTGTATATGTTACATCAGGTATCATTTTTTTAAACATTTCTGTTAGAATTTGTTCTTTAAAATTCTTTTTTACTTGGCTAAAACCAACCATTCCAATAATCAAGAATACTAAGCCTACTATTCCTATTATAATACCGAGTACAGCCAAAACATTGCTTCCGCCTGAGGCTAGATAAGCCACTATACCTAACCCAATTAAAACAATTGCAATAATAACCTTATTTTCACTTTTTTTCTTTTTGTCATTAAAACTTTTAAAATCTTGATTTTCTTCCATCTTACCCTCCTTAGTAATTTTCTTTATCCGCAAAAGCTACACAAGCTCTTAAAGCTCTTTTCCAATTATGATATAACTCTTTTCTTTTATTTTCAGTCATTTCTGGTGAAAACTTCATATCAATTTCCCATTTGTCTTTTATTTCATTTTTGTTCCATAGTCCAATGCCTATACCAGCTAGATAACATGCCCCTAAAGCTGTTGTCTCACTAATTGATGGTCGATAAATGTTACAGTTTAAGATATCAGATTGAAATTCCATAAGAAAGTTATTTTGGGAAGCTCCTCCATCAACTTTTAAATCACATAGTTTAATATTAGCTTCTTTTTGCATTAATTCTACCACATCTTTGGTTTGATAAGCAATTGCTTCTAATGCGGATCTAATAATATGGTTCTTAGTTACGCCTCTTGTTAGCCCAAAAAAGCTTCCTCTAGCATCTTCTTCCCAATAAGGTGTTCCTAATCCTACAAAGGCTGGTACGAAATACACTCCTAGATTGCTTTTGGTTTTTCTGGCTAGTCCCTCAGATTCAGAAGCACTAGTTATAATTTCTAATCCATCTCTTAGCCATTGGATTGCACTTCCAGCGACAAAAATAGAGCCTTCTAGAGCATATTCTATTTTCCCGTCAATTCCCCATGCGATTGTTGTTAAAAGTCCCTTATTCGAAAATTTAGGCTCTTCGCCCGTGTTCATTAACAAGAAACATCCGGTTCCATAGGTGTTTTTTATATCTCCTGGTGAAAAACATGTTTGTCCAAATAAAGCAGCTTGTTGATCTCCTGCAATACCTGAAATTGGTATTCTTTTACCTAAAATGATTTCATCAGTGTATGCATTTATTCCACTTGAACTCACAACTTCAGGTAATATTGAAGATGGAATATCTAGGATATCAAGTAACTCTTGGTCCCATTCTAAGGTATAAATATTATAAATCAAAGTCCTTGATGCATTGGTATAGTCAGTTAAGTGATAGTTACCATTACTTAGTTTCCAAATTAGCCATGAATCAATTGTTCCAAAAGCTAATCTATTTTGTTTAGCTAAACTTCTAGCATCTTTTACATTATCTAACAGCCATTTAATCTTAGTTCCAGAAAAATACGGATTAATTAATAAGCCTGTTTTCTTTTTAAAAATATCCTGATAATTTCTATTAATTAAATCATCACATATTTCTTTTGTTTGAGAGGACTGCCAAACAATAGCTTTATGAAGTGGCTTTGAAGTTAACTTATCCCAAATTACAGTAGTCTCTCTCTGATTAGTGATTCCAATAGCATCAATATCATCGATGGTAATTTTCGCTTTACTCAGAGCTTTATTCAAACAAAAAACCACACTTTCCCAGATTTCTTCTGGATCGTGTAGAACATATCCAGGCTTTGGAAAGTATTGTTTAAACTCTTTTGAGTGAAAAGAAACGATTTTTCCTTCTTGATTAAAGATAACTACTCTTGACGAAGTTGTACCCTGATCGATTGCTAAAATGTGCTTTCCCATTAATATCACCTTATTTATTATACCAAACCATATTTAAAAATAAAACGTATAATGTTATAATTATTATAAGTATTTTTTTAGGAGGACTAAAAAATGAAACAATTTACTTTAAAAGATTATCAAGATAATCAAATTCATGTTTATTCTTATGAGCCTGATGGTGATGTAAAAGCCATTGTTCAAATTATTCACGGGGCTTCAGAGCATTTTGCTAGATATGGTCTTTTTTCTGAGTTTTTATCTAAGAATGGTTATTTAGTAATTGGTTGTGATATTTTAGGTCATGGGTTATCAACGGATAATTATGACTATGTTCATTTTGCGGATAAGGACGGAGATATTTTAGCTTATGAATCCGTAGTTTTAGTTAAAGAATATATAGAGAATAACTATCCAAACCATAAATATTATCTTTTAGGTCACTCAATGGGTTCCTTTCTTGCAAGAAAACTAATTTTAGATTTTCCTGACTTTTACTCAAAAGCCGTTATTTCCGGTTCTGCTTATACTTCAAAACTTTTGGTATCTACTGGCATGCTTTTAACGCAAATAATCAAACTATTAAAAGGGCCTAAATATGTATCCAAAATGATTCAAGACATGAGCATAGATGCTAATCCGAAAAAGATGAGAAAAGATAAGATTATTTCTGGTTTAAATGAGGAATGGTTAACAAGAGACACAGAAATACAACAGTATTATCATAATTCAAAAATGTGTGGTCAGCCATTTACAGTTAGTGCGAATATCGATATGTTCAAATGGATAAAATTTGTCAATAACAAGAAGAATATTAGTCAAGGTAATTTTGATATGCCTCAATTATTTATCTCCGGTGGACATGATGCACTAAGTAATTACGGTCAAGAAATAATCGCATTAACCGATAAAATGAAATCTATTGGTTACAAAAATATAGATTTCAAAATATACTCAGAAGCTCGTCACGAAGTTCTTAACGAAATCAATAAAGATGATGTTTATAGCGATGTTTTAAATTTCTTTAATAAGTAGAAAAAAACGATAATCCTAAAGTTAAATAAGGATTATCGTTTTATTTTTTCTTATTATAATCGATTATTGATAAATAGTTACCATTACCAATTATCACATGGTCTAATACTCTTATCTGTAGTAATTTTCCAGCCTCTTCAAATAACTTAGTTATTTCTATATCATTAGTTGAAGGGCTTGGATCTCCAGAGGGATGATTGTGAACCAAAATTATTTGATAAGCAGAGAACTTAACCGCGTACTTAAAAACTTCTCTAGGATGAATTAAACTTTGATTTAAACTTCCTTTAAAGATAATCTTTTTTGCGATTAGGTTTGCCTTAAGATCAAGGAATAAAACCATTAATATCTCTTGTTTTAAATCACTCATCTCATATTTCAAAATATCATAGACATTTGCTGGAGATGTTATTTGTTGTTTCTCAGTTTTTGGTGTTAGGGTTCTTTTTCCTAATTCTATTGCAGCTAATAAAGTTATTGCCTTCGCTTTGCCTATACCTTTAAATTTTTTTAACTCATCTACAGTCATTGAGCGCAAATCACTTAAGCTATTAATATTATTTACTAGTGATTTAGCTAATTCTATAACTGATTGACCTTCACTGCCAACTCTTAATAAAATGGCTATCAACTCATAAGAACTAAGGCTTTCTGGTCCGTAATTCAGTAATCTTTCTCTTGGTCTTTCAGTTTTTGGCATATCTTTAATCAAGTACATATTCTATCACCCAAGATAATAATACTTAATTAATATGACTATTCTTTATTTAACTAATAATTTTCTTATTTCAGATATAAAATATAAAGAACCTGTAACGATTAAGACTTCGTTTGGTTGAAGGTTATCTTTTAATTTAAAGAAAATCTCTTTATAGTCTTTATGAAAAGATTTGTGATAATGACTAGATTCTAAAAATAATTCTTCAGCGTCAGCTCGTCTTTGATATTCAAACTCAGTGAAATATAGTTCATCGCAAAAGTTATCTAACTCTTCGATGATTTTTTTATGTTCTTTATCTCTCATTACAGAGAACAAACATTTAATATATTTTCCTTCAAATACAGCACGAGCACTTTTGATTAAAGCTTGAATTCCACCGATATTATGAGCTCCATCTATCACTACATTATGATTGAACAATTCAAACCTACCAGGCCAAAAAGCATTCTTAAGGCCTTGATAAATGTCATTTTCAGTGACTTGAATATGGTTTAAAACTCTTAAGTATCTTATCGTCTCAATTGCTAAACAAGCATTTTTGACTTGATGAAATCCTGTAAGATTTAAGACATATTCATTTGCGTGATATTTAAACTTAGTCTGTTCTTTAACCTCTACTTCAGTAACCATATCAAAATTAACGATTTTTAATCGGCTATTATGTTTACCAGTTACTTCAGAAAATAGCGGAAATAAATTCTTGTTTTCTATCGCTGTAATAAGCGGAACATTATCTTTAACAATTCCTAGTTTATTTAAGGCGATTGATTCCAAAGTGTTTCCTAATTGTTTCATATGATCATATGAAATATTGGTAATTACTGAGATTTCAGGAACAATGACATTTGTCGCATCTAATAATCCACCTAACCCGACTTCTATTATTGCATAATCGACTTGATTATCTCTAAAATATAAGAAAGCCATTAAAGTTAAAACTTCGAAAAAAGTAACAGTTTCATCTTCTTCAAGCATTTTCTCAGTAAAAGGATATAAAATATTTGCATATTTTACTAAGTCATCATCACTTATATATTCATCGTTTATTCCAATTCTTTCATTAAACTTAACAACATAAGGAGAAGTATATATTCCAACCTTAAATCCAGCATGACTTAATATTTTTTTCAAATAAGTTGAAGTTGACCCTTTTCCATTAGTACCTCCAACATGAATCGACTTAAAAGTTCTTTCTGGATGGTCAAGTACTTCAACAGCCCTATTCATGCGTTTAAGGTCTAGTTTTGAACCAAATCTTTTAATATTTTCAATCCATTCTTGTGCTTGTGCAACATTTTTAAACATATTTATCGCTTTAACTCCTTCAAGCGGCTGATAACCTCTTGATAATTTTCCTGGTATTTAATTAGTTTTTGCTTTTCTTCTTCTACTTTAGACTGTGGTGCTTTACTAATGAAATTTGGGTTGTTAAGCATTTTTTCACAACGTGAAATTTCGTTACTTAAAGTAATTGATTGTTCTTCAAGTTTCTTTATTTCTTCATTTTTGTCTACTAAAGATCCTAGAGGAATATAAACTTGAGCTTCAGCTAAAATTATTGAAACTACATCTTCTAATATTTGAATTTCTTCAGAAATAACTAGTTTCTCTGGATTTAAAAACTTTTTAATAAATTGATCATTTTCTATCAAAAATTTTGAGTTCTTTTGATTTGTCTGAATAAATAAATCAATCGGTTTTGTCCAAGAAACTTGGTAATCATTTCTGATTGTTCTTATTTCTTTTATAAGTTCAAAGAACCATTCCATTTCTAAAGCTTCTTCATAAATAAGTTCGTTATTCTTCGGCCAATCACTTACCATTATTGAAATATCTTTAGTTTTAAGTTTTTGATAAATCTCTTCAGTAACAAAAGGCATATATGGATGCAATAATTTTAAAATAGCATTTAGAACATAAACTAAAACACTTTTTGTAGTGTTTGAATCTGAAATTTTCGACATTTCTATATACCATGATGCAAAATCGTTCCAAGTAAAATTATAAATTAATCTAGCGGCTTCGCCGAATTCATAATTATCAAAGAAACTATCAACAGAGTCAATTAGTTTATTTAACTTAGTAATTATCCACTTATCAGGAAAAGCGAACTCAGTTGGATTAAGTTTGATATCTTCACCTAAAATATCTTCAGTGTTCATAATTATATATCGGCTGATATTCCAGATTTTATTAATATAGTTCCAGCTTGACAAGACTTTTTCTTCTTCATATCTCAAATCTTGTCCAGGACTTGAATTAGTAGTAATAAAATATCGTAATGAATCAGCGCCATATTGTTTTACAACATCAATAGGATCAACTCCGTTACCTAAAGATTTTGACATTTTCTTACCATCTTTATCACGTATTAACCCATGGATTAATACGTCTTTAAAAGGAGTCTCTCCTGTGAATTCAATTGCTTGAAAAATCATTCTAGCTACCCAGAAAAAGATAATATCATAACCGGTAACCATAACATCGTTAGGATAATAACGATTAAAATCTACCGTTTTATCTGGCCAACCTAATGTTGAAAACGGCCATAAAGCAGATGAAAACCATGTATCTAGTACATCTGGATCTTGAGTAAACCCATCTTCTAAAGGAGCTTCTTCTCCACAATATATTTCATCATCTTTATACCATACCGGTATTCTGTGTCCCCACCATAACTGCCTTGATATACACCAATCTTCGATACCTTCCATCCAGTTTTTAAATATTTTCGAGAATCTTTCTGGCACAAAATTAGCGACTGATTTATCTAAAGCGTTTTTTGCGAGTTCATCCATTTTTACAAACCATTGTTTTGAAAGTCTTGGTTCAACAATTACATTTGTTCTTTCTGAATGGCCTACATTATGTTTGATAGATTCGATTTTAACTAATAAGTCTAATGATTTTAAATCTTCGACTAATTGCTTTCTACAAGCAAATCTTTCCATACTCTCATATTTTCCAGCAAGATGATTCATTGTGCCATCTTCGTGCATACATATTGGCATTTCTAAGTTGTGTCTTTTTCCAACTTGAAAATCATTAGGATCATGAGCTGGAGTGACTTTAACTATACCTGTACCAAAATCTTTATCAACATATTTATCAGTAATAATTTTGATTTTGGTATTTGTTGTAGGGATATATACTTCTTTATCATGAATTTCTAAAAATCGTTCATCTTCAGGATGAACCATTATTGCACTATCACCAAACATTGTTTCAGGTCTAGTTGTAGCTACTGTTACTCCCCCAACTCCCTCTACAAAAGGATAGGTAATATAATATAAAGCTCCTTGGGTTTCAATATGTTCGATTTCAATATTTGATAAAGCTGTTTTTGCTTCTACATCCCAATTAATTATTCTTTCACCTCGATAAATATAACCTTTGTTATATAAATCGATGAAAACTTTATTAACTGCTTTAGAAAGTTGTTCATCTAAAGTAAATCGTTCTTTTGAGTAATCTAGTGATAGCCCCATTGTCTTCCATTGTTCTCTAATAAAACTTGAGTACTCATCTTTCCAACTCCAAGCTACTTTTAAGTATTCTTCACGACCTAGTTCGTAACGATTAACACCCATAGCTTTTAATTTCGCATCAACTTTTGCTTGCGTTGCAATTCCAGCATGATCCATACCTGGTAGATACAACGCATCATACCCTTGCATACGTTTACGTCTTATAATCATGTCTTGCAATGTGTTATCCCAAGTATGCCCTAAATGTAATTTTCCAGTTACATTTGGGGGTGGTATAACTATTGTAAATGGTTTCTTAGACATATCTCCACTTGAAAATAACTTATTTTCAAGCCAAAACTCATATTTACCTTGTTCGACAGCAGTCGGATTATATTTTTTATCCATCATAACTAACACCCTCCATTAGATTATATTTATTTTGATAATAAGCTTCAATGATTTCAATGTTATCAATTGAATGAATTACTGGTAAACTTTCAAAACTAAAATAAGCAAGTTCTTGAGATTCAGAATCATTTACTCTTAACTCTCCACCAGTTACTCTAGCCTTAAAACCATAGCTAATAACTTTAGCTAAATCTTTTTCTCTCCATCTCATAAATGGATTATAAAAAACACCGATAAATTTTTCTAGTTTCACATCTAGATTCGTTTCTTCTTTTACTTCTCTTATTGCGCCTTCTTGAATAGTTTCATCAAGTTCTAATAAGCCACCTGGCAATCCCCAAAGCCCATTATCAGATCTTTTTTGTAGAAGCACTTGATTCTTTTCATTAACGATAACTACTGCAGTTGCATTCAATAAAAGAAACTCATCTTTTACTAACGCTCTAATTTTTTTGATATAACTTTCTTCCATTTTTCTCACCTATAAAAAAAATCGTCCTAATAAAAGGACGATTATGGATAACCGTGGTACCACCTTAATTCTAACATTGTATGTTAGCTCTAATAAAACCTATTTAACGTAGGTTAATCCGGATTAAACTACTACTATTTCATCTAATCTACTCCATGGCTACCTTCTTCAAATCCTATGAGGTAAACTCGCACCGACCGTTTACTCGCTTTTTTTCTCTGGATGAGTACTCTTCCACTTCTCAGTATTTCCATTGTATTCTATCAAAGTTTCTTCGTATTGTAAAGAGTTTTGGTATAATTTTTCTACTATTACTAAACCAGTGTATTGATTTATCTCCATAAAGCTTAAATCATAATTGTCTTCTAGTCTTTCTAAAATATCTTCGTAAACATGGAAATATAAGTCATGCTTACAAATATTCGGATTTTCTCTAAAGCATTTGATCTTATTATTCTCATTGTAAAACATGATATCACCAATTAATAGTTTTCCAAAAGGTGCTAATCTTTTTCTAAACAAATCGATAAAATAAACTATAAATTCAAAGTCAAAATGCATAAATAAATAGGACACAACAATAAAGTCATATTTTTCTTCATTCACTTCTTTAGGTAGTCCTTTTTTTATGTTGTGATTAATTAATTTAGCTTCTGGAACCTTTAATTTAGCGATTTCGAGCATTTCAAAAGAATTATCGATACCGGTTAATTCTATTTGATCGGGATTTATTCTTTCGTAGAGTGAAGCAGTTCCGATTCCAATATCTAGTATTTTACTTTTTTTTCCTTTAGGATTATCTAATATATATTCAATAATTATCTCTTGTAATAAATTGTATTCTGAATAAGGAAATCTAAAGTTTTCTACATCCTCTTTAACTAAATTATCATAATCATTCGCTATTAAATCATAATCAATTACTTTCATAACTATTATAGGCTGCCCTTTCAATTAAATTCCAGATTTGTTCCTGGTTTTCTTTGGTTTTAGTCGAATAAGCAATTAAATTTTCGTTAGTAAGATTAAGTTCTTTTTTTATAATTTTTATCTGTTTTATTCTTTGATTATTAGATAGTTTGTCTGCCTTAGTCAAAATAATGAGAACATTAAATCCTGTAGATTTAAAATATTCATACATCAATAAATCATCAGCGTTAGGTGTTCTTCTAATATCTAACAACAAAACTCCTAAAGCAATTTGTGGGTTGCTAAGGTACTCATCAATCATTTCTGCAAATTTCTCAATTTCCTTTTTTGAAACATTTGCGTATCCATATCCAGGTATGTCTACAAAATAGAATGACTCATTAATTAAAAAGAAATTAATTAGTCTTGTTTTTCCTGGTGTTTGTGAAACTCTTGCAATATTTTTTTGGTTCAAGAGAGAATTGATAAAAGATGATTTACCAACATTAGATCTTCCAGAAAAAACAATATGTGGAAGATTGTCATTAGGATAGTCATTTTTACTAACAGCCGATGTTATAAAATTTGCACTTCTTAAAATCATGATAGTTTCTCTCCTTGATTCTTATATTATATCACTAATTATGATTGTTGTTAAGATTCTTGTAAATACTCTACAATATATAAGTTTTCTTTTTTGAAAATGTCTTTGTAAACTTCAAAATCAGAAAGTTTTACTTTTTTCTTTTTTTCAAAATAAGTGGATATATCAACATTACTTGCGATTAGACTTTCAATCAAATTATGAGAAGCTTTCAAATCATCAAGATTTTTTATATATGATCCTATTTGGCTTCGATTGTAAGCTCCGAAGATTTTTTCAGTAATCTTTAGTTTGTTTATAGCTTCCATCAACTCAATGATAGTTTTTTCGAATAGTTTAACCTTTTTTGTCTGCATTGATATATTTATAAATGAGTAATCATCATCATATACTGGAGATATTGAGAAGTTATTATTATAAAAATTACGAACTTTAAGAAGTTTATAAACAGAAAAAGAAGGATTGAAAGCAAGTTCTATAAATGGATCTGTCAATAAAAAATGATCTGGACTATTAAACACATTTGCGGGTATTTTTATCCCAATTTCAATAATATTAGTATTTAGCCCTTTTATTTTTTTTCTAAACAGATGTCTTCCTTTGTCTTCTAAAGTGACTTCTCTTTGAATTTCTTTGAATTTAGGCCAAGCTTTTTTTGTGAATATATGATTTTCTAATTGGTTGATAACATCCTGTGGATTAACATTTCCGCTAATTAACAACCTCATGTTTGCAGGATGGTAAAAATGGTCTGTTGCTTGTTTTAATACTAGTTTATTGATTTCTTTGATTGATGTTTTAGTACCACCTACTTGAACGTTGAAACTCTCGTCTTTATACATCAACCTTTGAAGTGATTTAAAAGCTTTTGTTTCATCAGAATCATCATTCATAGATAATTCTTGGGAAATTATCTTAAACTCTTTTTTTATTGATTTTTCAGAAAAATCATAATCTACAAAATTGTTAAGAAGACGATTTAGTAAATCTTCAAAATTGTTTTTAGTTCTAAAGTAATAACTTGTCATAGTTCTAGCAGTGTAGGCATTAATGTCAGCGTTATTGTTTAAAAAATAGTCACTTAGAGAACTTCCGTTGTTCTCAAACAACATATGTTCAAGAAAATGAGCGGTTCCTTGAGGTAATTTATAATTTTCATTATCAAGGCGATATCTAAAATCTCTTCCACCAAAATTGACATGTAAGGAAACAAAGGTTTGAATAAACCTTGGCTTTGGATGAATAAAAACATCTAACCCATTAGCTAGACGGTATTCATAAACAAATTCATCTTTAATGATTTCAGTTTGCTTCATTAATTATCACCATTAGTATAAATATAAGTGGTATCGATTTTTATATTTTTAATTAGTTCAACTAATTCTTCTTTCGTTATATTTAGAATATCTTCAATTCTATTTTTGATATCAAAAGATTCATTAAATCTTATATAATCAATAATGTTATGAATCATCATTTTAGATTGTGAATCAACAGATGTCTCAAGTCTATTAATTAAATTCATTTTAGCTTGAAGAAATAAATCGTCATCAATTTGTCCTGCTTTTGCTTCTTCTAGTAGATTATTCACAACTGATATTGCCTTATCTACATTTTCTTTATTAGTTTCCAAATTTACGAAGAAAAGATTGTTACCTTTTGAATAGTATGAATATACATAGTATGAAAGGTGTAATTTTTCTCTAATTACAGAAAATAATTTTGAGTTTTCAAACCCACCAAAAATCTCATTGAATAGACTCATAATATTAGAGTTCTTCTTGTTAAAAGGGAAGTCTAAATTATAACCTATATATATTCTTGTTTGGCCCGATGAGGTTTTTTCTACTACTGTATTAACTTGATCATTACCTTTAAAAGTTGGATTAAATTGATATTTTTTTTGATGATTTGCTTTAATCATAGTACTTTTAGCATGAATAATTTTATCCATTTCACTAAAATCAAAATCACCACCAATAAAGATTTTAAGATTTTCGTCAGTAATCATTTTATTGTAATTATCAGTTATACTTTCGCTGGTAACCGTCCGTAAATTTTCTTCATCTGGTAGATTCGCAAAATATTCTTGATTGTTTCGCATGTAAGCTTGCATAAATTGATAATAAGTATATGCATTCTTGTTTTGTTTTATCGACAACAATGTTTCTTTTGCATTAATTTTCTTTTCTCTTACAACCTTTTTCGGTATAACTCCGTTATATAGACGTGGATTGTAAATCATTTCTACTAGCAAATCAAATGAATCTGAAAAAACATTAAACTCATCTAGATATTTATCATTTACTGCGCTTGAAATAAACATTGTTACATTTAATCCACCTTCAAAATGATAATATCCTACTTTGGTTAATCCATATAAATTATCACAAACAAATCTTAGTTTCTCTGTTGTAGGATAATTTTTCGATGTCTCTAGCAAAATTTCTGATAAAAAGTTTCTTTCATTAAACTCTTTAGGATAGATTTCACCAGTATAGACAAAAAAGGTTTCAATTGTCTTAAAACCTTTAATATGTACATAATATACTTCTAGATTTGGTATCTCTCGTTTAACAATATTCACATTTAACCTCTTAAAAAAAAGGTTTTAAAAACCTTTTTTATTCTGCCATTTCTAAAGCGATTTTCATCATATTAGTAAATGCAGTTTGTCTTTCTTCAGGTGTAGTTGATTCAGAAGTAACTAATGAATCTGATACAGTAAGTAGACAAGCAGCGTTTTTATTAGTTACATTAGCATTGTGGAACAATGCAAATGATTCCATTTCAACACCTAATAATTCTTTTTCTTGAGCTAACTTAAGTATTTCTTCAGGGAACTGACGATAAAAAACATCACTTGAATGAATTTTACCTTTTACTACAGGTATATCTAATTCTTTAGATATAGCTTCTAATTTTTCATTAACAGTTTTAGAAGCTGGTAGTGTATCTTCTTCACATTTTCCTTGTGCAAAAGCAAAACTACTTTCAGAAAAAGCTTCAGTAACTAAAATAGTATCGTAAAGTTTTAATGTTTTCGTGTAAGCTCCACATGACCCTATTCTTATAATGGTGTCAACATCATAGAACTTAAATAGTTCATATGAGTAAATACCTATTGAAGGCATACCCATTCCTGATCCCATTACAGAAATTTTTCTTCCATTATATAAACCAGTATATCCAAACATATTTCTAACAGAATTAAATTGCTTAACATCTGTTAAAAAAGTGTCAGCGATATATTTCGCTCTTAAAGGGTCTCCTGGCATTAATACTACTTTTGCGATTTCATGCTTTTCAGCATTTATATGAGGTGTAGACATATAATTTATTCTCCTTTTACTCTTTGATTGATTTTATTTATAACTTCGTCAATATTAATAATTGAAAATTGATAAGCTGTGTCCATTAAAAAACTATTAAAGATGAATACTTTTCCGTCTTTATCTAAACGGTTATTAGTAATCGAAAAATCTCTACCATATTTTACAGTAATACTTTCTTGATTCTCGCGTTTTGAAGTTACTTGCTTAAAAGCTTCTAGATACATTTCTCCATTTTCAAAATAGATTGCTGTTTTCTTTAAAAAATAGCCTTGTGCGTTCTTTTCTAGTACAGGTATGTAAAGTTCAACATTATCTTTTTTTGTTAAAAGAAATTCATAGAACTTATCCATAGTTTTAAGAGAGTATCTAGCAATAGTAAAATCACGAACAATACTATAGATTAATGCTAGTACTGTTACAAAAATAGCACTATATAAATCTAAAAATCCAAGAATTAGTAAAATTAATATAATTATCGTGACAGAAATCAAAAAATAAATGACAAAGCGAAATAAATTAAATTTCTTGATTAATTTTTTTGATTCATCAAAGATTCTTTGTTGTAAAGTACTCATTAATATCCTGTTCCTTCTTGGTTATTCATCAAACTAACACCATTAGAAGTTCCTATTCGTGTGGCACCAGAGGCTACCATTTGGTCTAAATCTTCTTTTGTTCTTACGCCTCCTGCAGCTTTTACTTCTTTACCGTTCACATTATCCTTCATTATCTTCACAGCTTCTTTTGTCGCTCCAGATGGTCCAAACCCAGTAGAAGTCTTGATAAAATCAGCGTTTGTTTTTCCAACAATTTCACTAACTTTTTTGATTTCTTGATCATCTAAATAACAAATCTCTACTATAACTTTTACTGTTCTACCATTAGCTGCTTTAACTACTTGATTAATTTCATTTTCAATATAATCGTAATCTTTTTCTTTGAGTTTACCGATATTTATAACCATATCAATCTCATCAGCACCATTACTTACAGCGTTTAAAGTCTCAAAAACCTTTGTTTCAACAGTATTAGCCCCTAAAGGGAAGCCGATAACTGTACAAGTAAGAACCTCAGTTCCTTGAAGTTGCTCATAACAATATTTAACATGTGTCGGGTTAACACAAACAGATTTAAAATTGTATTTTTTTGCTTCCTCTAGCAGTTGATCTATCTCATTTTTAGTTCCAAAAGCTTTAAGATAAGTGTGATCAATTAATTTATTTATTTCCATAATATTCCTCCTATATCGTTACTAAAATTATATATTTTTTATCGATTAAAGTCAATCGATGTAATGCTTGAATCTATGAATAAAGAAGCCGATTATAATCGGCTTAATTATTCACTAATTACTTGTTCGCAGCGCTCACAAATTCCATCCTCATTAACTTTGTCAACTATTTGCCAACAACGATCACAAGTATGTCCTTCAGCTTTTAAGACATCAATTGATACATCTTGGCCTTTATAAGCACCAAATCCATCTTTAGCAATCTCAAATTTTGAGACAATGAATATTTGTGCTAGGTTGACATTAATTTTATTAAGTAAATTTTCTACTTTCGCTTTTGGATATATAACTACATGAGCGTTAAGGCTTTTACCAATTACTTTTTCGTTTCTAGCGTTTTCTAAAGCTTTTAACACATCTTCTCTTAATTCCATAAATTCATCAAAAAGCTCTTCTATATCATTATCCATTTTTTCAACATTTGGCATATCAGCTAAATAGATATCTTCCAAGTTACGATCAGGAATATAAGAATATGCTTCAGAAGTAGTATGAGGAAGAATTGGTGTTAACAATTTAAGTAAGGTATCTAAGATTTTATAAATAACTGTTTGAATACTTCTTCTTGATAAAGAATCCGCTTTTTCGATATATAAAACGTCTTTAGCAAAATCAAGATAAAATGATGAAACAAAGTTTACATAATTAGTTATCTTGCGATAAACCACATCAAACTTAAAGTCATCGTATGCTTCTAAAACTTCTTTGATAAGATTATTGTTTTTAATTAAAACATATTTATCAACATCATTTAATTTTGCAAAATCTACCTTGTTTTTCTCATTATTATAATCAAAGATATTCCCTAATAAAAATTTAATAGTATTTCTTATTTTACGATATGATTCAGAAACTTGTTTAATAAGATTATCGGATAATCTAACATCTGCTTGATAATCAACTGAAGCTGTCCATAAACGGAAAATATCCGCTCCCATTGTTCCTGTAATCTTGTTTGGATCAACTACGTTTCCTAATGATTTTGACATTTTTTTGCCTTCACCATCAAGAACAAATCCATGAGAAACTAATGTTTTATAAGGCGATTTTCCTTCTGTTGCGACACCTGTGATCAAACTCGAGTTGAACCAACCTCTATATTGGTCTGAACCTTCTAGATATAAATCCGCAGGATATTTATAGCCTAAATCTTTCATGGCTCCATGATGAGAACTTCCAGAGTCAAACCAAACATCCATGATATCAGTTTCTTTTCTAAAGATTCCATTTGGAGAATCTGGATGAGTGTATCCTGGTGGTAATAATTCTTCTGCATCTCTGATATACCAAGCATTTGATCCTTCTTGTTCAAATATATCAGCTACATAATCAATAACTTCGGGATCTAGAATAGCGGTATCTTTTTCTGTATAGAAGGCAGGAATTGGAACACCCCAAGTTCTTTGACGAGAAATACACCAACTACCTCTATCTTTAATCATATTGCTTAGTCTTACATCACCCCATGAAGGATACCATTTAATTGTTTGAATTTCTTTAAGAATTTCGTCTTTAAGCTTTTCAATAGATGCAAACCACTGTGATGTAGCACGGAAAATAACTGGTTTTTGTGTACGCCAATCATGAGGGTAGGAGTGAGAAAAATCAAATCTTCCTAAAAGGAATCCTCCTTCAAAAAGGGCTTTGATTACTTCTTCATTACAATCATCAACGTATAATCCAGCAAATCTTTCACCAGATTCTTCAGTCATAATTCCTCTTGAATCAACCGGACAATAAACATCAAGATTATACTTTTGTCCCACAACAAAGTCTTCTTCACCGTGTCCCGGTGCAATATGTACTAACCCCGAACCATCTTCTACTGTTACATGATCAGAAATAATTACTGGGGAAATTCTTTCATATAATGGATGTTTATATGTCATACCTTCTAATTCCCATCCAAAGATATTTTGAATAGGGCTTGAATTATTCCATCCTAATAAATCATTTAATTTTGGTAGTAAATCTTTACTTACAACATAATTGTTATTTTTATGTTTTACAACTGTATATTCGATATCTGAACCAGCCGCAATCGCAAGATTTGCTGGTATCGTCCATGGAGTTGTAGTCCAAATTAAAAAGTAAGTGTTTTTCGGCAACTTATTTTGAGTATCTACTGCAGGCATAGCTACATAGATTGAAGGTGATATGATATCATGGTATTCAATCTCAGCTTCAGCTAAAGCAGTTTCACTTGAAGGTGACCAATAAACAGGTTTTAATCCTTTATAGATTAAACCCTTCTTTACCATTTCATTAAAGACTCTAATTTGTGATGATTCATACTCTTTATTTAAGGTTATATATGGTTGGTCCCATAATCCAAGAATTCCAAGACGTTTGAACTGAGATCTTTGAGTATTGATTTGCTCTAGCGCATATTCTTTACAAAGTTCTCGGAATTTTGATAATTCCATTTCTTTTCTATTTACTTTTTTGTTCTTTGATAGCGCATTTTCAATTGGTAGTCCATGAGTATCCCAACCAGGGAGATAAGGAGCTTGAAAACCCGACATATTCTTATAACGTATAACAAAATCCTTTAGAATCTTATTCAATGCATGTCCAGCATGAATAGAACCGTTGGCATATGGTGGGCCATCATGTAAAATATATGAAGGTTTTCCTTCATTCTTTTTCATTATTTTATTATAAAGGTCTATTTTCTCCCACTCTTCATGAATTACTGGTTCTTTCACTCCTAAATTTCCACGCATTGGAAACTCAGTGCTTGGCATCAATAAGCTATCCTTAAAATTCTTTTTATCCATTTCAATCTCTCCTTTTTAAATAAAAAATCCTTAATTTATCATCAATAAATTAAGGACGTGTTATCGCGGTACCACCTTAGTTCTAGTTTATTAAAAACTAGCTCTTCATAAATCGTTAACGCCGAAATACGTAATTACCTACTTATCGGTAATTCTCTCATGAGTGATAACAATAAATAGCTCTTACCTGATTTCACCAACAACAGGTTCTCTTTTTAAAGAGTAATATTTATTATCTTGTCTCAATCATCGATTATCTTTATAAATTATACACTTTTTTTATTATTTTTACAAGTATTTATTACCTAAATAGCTCTAGATATAATACTTAAAACAAATTGATATAACAATAAGCCCAACATAGGTGTAAAATCAATGTTGGAAAAAACAATCCAACCTCTAAAAATACTTAAGTAAGGATCTACTATCTTACCTAGTATTCGGTAAAACTTAGAATTTCTAATCGAAGTCCAACTTAACAAAATATAAACAATCATAATATAAAGATACACATAGAGTACATAATAAGCAATTTCTAAAAATTTAATCATAAACTCACACTATTGTTTCTTGTAGTCATTAATGAATTTTGTTAAGGTTGGTCCTAATAAATCACTTTTTTGTGCCATCAAATATACTTTGTCCTGTATCTTTACTATTTCGCCATCACAAGCATATAACACACCTGTCAAAAACATTAATACTTCATTAGCTTCTGAGATTAAACAATCTTGAAAATTTAGAACGATTGGTACTCTATGCATAATATATTCTGCGTATTTATACACATCTTTATTATCGTTAACTTTAATGAATGTTAAATCTTCAAAGTCTACATTAGTCGGTGTTATTTTTTTCTTTCCAAATAAGCCCATATTAATCCTCTTTTCTAAACAAAATTGATCCTAATCTCAAATGAGTAGCGCCTTTTATCATCGCTATTTTATAATCATTTGTCATCCCCATTGATAAATACTTGATTTTTTCTGAATTATTTTGATTTAACTTCTCTTTTAAATCAACTAATTTTTGAAATTGAGCAGCTATTACTTCTTCATTGTCTGTGAATGAAGCCATACCCATTAAGCCCACTACGTTTATTTTATCATAAACAGATAGTTTTTGATAGAAAGAAACAACTTCTGATGATTTTAAACCGTATTTGCTTTCTTCTTCCGCAATATTCACTTCTATGAAGCAATTAAGTGGTTTTCCTTCACGGTATTTCTGAATTTCTTCAACTAAAGAAATCCTATCCAAAGAGTGAAGATAATCAATATTATTAATCATGGATTTTACTTTTTTAGATTGTAAATGACCAATAAAATGCCAAATTATTATGTAGTCTTTTAAAGATTCATATTTATCTAAGAAAGCATTAACTCGGTTTTCACCGATATTATTAATCCCAGCTTCTACCAAATCTATTATATCTTTTGAATTCCCATATTTTGTAGCAGCGACTATCGTTCTTCCCGAAGTTTCTTCTAGCAAATTAGGTATAATTTCCGTATTAATCATGTGTCTAATCACGTCCTTTTTTTCTAGTTACATATGTGAATACCGAAGAAAATACTAATAAATAAATAGCTAAAAGTATTTTAACAAAAGTGTTTTCTAAAACAAACCCTATTAGAAAAACAACTAAAGCAATATTCGATAAATAAACTACTAAATAAACAAAAGTTTTCTTAGACAATCCCACTCACCTTTTTTCTTAATTCTTTTAATCCTTGTTCAGTTTGGTTAGCGAATTTCAATGGTGTTATTGAAATATAACCATTATTAACGGCGTAAAGATCTGTCTCTGGAATAAACTCAAAAGGCGTAAATCTTCGTTTAGTTGTAAAATGATCCCCTTCTTGGACATAATAATGCTGAGTAGGTCTAAAACCTAAGTCAGTGATTACAATTCCTTTTGACTTTTTAAAATCTTTAGAATAAAAATTAACATTCAATAGATACCTATCAGAAATCAGATTATTATTGAAGATTAAATCTAAAACTTTAGTCAACTCTTTTTTTGCTGGTTTTAAATGATCATAATCCACTGAAACTGCTATAGCTGGTATTCTAGCTTTTAACGCTTCCATACAAGCTCCAACAGTTCCTGAGTAAACAGTGTCAGCGCCAACGTTTAACCCGTTATTGATACCAGAAACAACAACGTCTGGTCTAAAATTCAATCCATGTAACGCTAAAGAAACAGCGTCAGCTGGAGTTCCTTCTATGGAATAAACATCTTCTTGATGGTTGTGTACTCTAACTTTAGTCCAAAACACTCTTGAAACTGAAGCTCCAGACATGTGATGATGTGGAGCTACCAATAGAACTTTTCCATACTTTTTTAACTCTTCATGTAGTAATTGTATTCCCTCGCTGTTATAGCCGTCATCATTTGTAAGTAATATATTCATTATAACACTATCCTATCTTTTAAATTCGGATTAGATTTATACATTAGTAAAACTCGGCCGATTTTATAAACAACATAAATTCCGTTTTGGCCTAATTTTATGATGATATCGTTAATATCATCTGGACAAGTTTTAAGAACTGTAACTCTTCCAACTTCGTGTTTTAATAAATTTTCATTTATTTGATTGATAATGTTATCAGTCAAACCAGCCATACCTATTTGAAACATTATTGGTTTTTCGTTAGCTAATCTTCTCAGTTTAGCCTTTTGTTTTCCAGTGTAATCCATAATAATTGATTCCTCCTAATTAAATAATGGTAATAATATAATCATGCTTATTGAGTAATAAATTGATAATGTTATTATATCAGAAATTGTTGTAATAAACGGTCCAGAAGCAACTGCAGGGTCAATTTTAAACCTTGTCATAATTATTGGGATAATCGCTCCAAGTGTAGTTGATAATAGTAAAGCTATAAAAATAGATCCAGAAGTTACTAAAGCATATACTAAGTTTTTAGAGGTGATTTCTTGAATTACTATAAGATTAGTTATATTAATCATGAAAAAGATTATAATACCAATAATAAAGCCTTGTAAAAACCCTGTTTTTAGTTCCCTAAAAATATGCTTTTTAATAATTCCTTTTTCCGGATTTTGGTTACGTGTTAAATATCTTATCATAACAGCTAAACTTTGTGTACCAGTATTACCTGCCATAGCTAATATTAAAGGTAGATAAACAGCTAATTTTGAAGCTAATAATCTTGAACCTTCAGTATTTGAGAAGTTATTTTCAAATAACGATAAAATTACTGAAGTAATTAAACTTAAACCTAATAAAATTGATAGCCAAGGTAACCTTGATTTAACAGATTTTTTAACTGTAATTTGATCTATGTCAATTTCTATATCGCTTAAACCGGCAAACTTTGTATAGTCTTCTACTTGTGATAAAGATATTATGTCCATTAAATCGTCATGTGTGATAATACCTTCAATACGCCCGTCTTCATCAATGACTGGTATTGAAGATTCTGATGTTTCCTGCATCAATGTAGCTACATATTCTTTATCATCATTTGGATAAATTTTTGGAAATCTTGTTTTCATAATATCTTGAATACTTTCTTCTGCTCTAGCTACAATTAAATCTTTAAGCTTCATATATCCCATTAAAACATTTTCTTTAGATACTACATATAGAATTGAAATATAGTCAACATCATGAGCTTGAGATATGATTGTTTTCATTGCTTCTTTAACAGAACAATCAACTGATATAGTAAGAAAACTATCGGTTATGTATGAACCAATTTCATCTTCATCATAAAGCATTATTTCTAGTAATTCTTTTTTTCTGTTTATTTCAATTTGCTTAAGTATTCTCATTCCCGTCTTTCTGAGATACTTAAGCAATTCTGCAGCATCATCAAGTTCCATCTCAGAAATAATTTTCGCACTATTAACTTCACCAATAATTTTAATTATTTTCTCTGAATCATCTAAATCCAAATACTCAAAAATTTCCGCTGCATAATCTTTAGAAATAGACTGAAAAAACTGCTTGATTGAATCGTCTTCTAAAGAAGTTACAACTTGAGAAATATCATATAGATGGTAGTCTTCAAGAAGTATTTCGAGATTCTTATTATTAATATTTTCCAGTATTAAAGCATTGATTTCAACTTTGAAATCTTGACTGTTATTTATATATTCGCTCATTTCTTAAAAACTCACCTCCTAATTTTATGATAAAGATGTTATTAAAATACTAGCAATGCCAAAGTATATTAACAAAGAAAAGATGTCATTTATCGTAGTTATGAAAGGACCAGAAGCTACAGCTGGGTCTAACTTAAATAAATTTATTATTAAAGGAACTAAAGCACCGGATAATGTTGCGACAATTAAAGCAATATTAATTGATAAAGCAAGTACTAACGCGAAGTTTAAACCATTAGAAAACGTTTCACCTTTAATTAGATTAAACAATATTACAATTAAAAATAAGGCTAAAGCTATAACAACACCATTTATTAATCCTGTTAATAACTCATTTGTCAAATGTTTGAATATAGACTTCTTATGTTCTAGTTGATTTGTGGCAAATAATCTAATTACAATACCTAAACTCTGAGTCCCAGAGTTTCCTGCCATATTTAATATTAATGGCATAAAAACGGCCAAAGTAGGTAATAATCTGAGTTGGTTTTCGAATGAAACAATGATACTACTGGTAATTAGATTTAAAAATAATAGAAAAACTAGCCAAGGAAGTCTTTTTTTAATTGAAGTAAAAACAGTTTCATTTTCATCGATATTTACTTCAGAAATACCTGCTAAACTTGAATAGTCTTCATCTGATTCTTCATTTAAAGACTCTAAAATATCATCAAAGGAAACAATCCCGATTATTTTTAATTCTTTATCAACTACAGGTAGTAATAAAAAATCATAGTTTTTCATAATTTCAATTGCTTCTTCTATATCTTGGTAAGGAGTAAGATATACAAGATTTGTTGACATCAAATCTTCAATTACTTGAGTTTGATTGTATCCAGCGCTTATAATTTCTTTTAAAGACATCGCACCGATTAACACTCCACTATTATCTGTTACATAAATATTGTGGATAAATTCTATTTCAGGAGCGTTTTTCACTATTTTAGTAATAGCTTCTTTTACAGTATCATCTTTTGATATTGAAATAAAGTAATTGTTCATAATAGAACCAACTACACCTTCATCAAAGTCTAATAAAGATTTAACTGTCTCCCTTCTTTTATGATCTATAAGAGACAAGAAAGTTATTCTATCTTCTTTATCAGTGATGAAGTCAATGATATCAACCAAATCATCTGTTTCCATCTCTCTAAAAATCCTAATAACTAGGTCTATATTGGTGTTTTTTAAGATAGAGTATGCTTCCTCGGGTGTTAATTCTTCAAAAACTTCAGTTAGTTTTCTTATTGGCAAGACTTGATAAAGTCTTTTTAGAGATTTGTCGTTCAACAAAACTATAGTTTTTGCAATTTCATAGTCATGAAATTCATCTAACTTTTCTCTTAACTCATCATCGTTATTAATATTTTCTATTAGATCTTTTATAACGTCTTGAGCTAACATTTCGACTAATAATTCTTCCAAAATTAACACCTCCTTATCTTTAAAATTTTAACACTTTTATTAATAAAAAACAATTAATATAGAGTAAATACTTGCTTATTATTCAAGAAAAAAAGGCTTTAGCAAGCCTTTATTTATTAAATCTATCTTTTAGCCATGAAGGAATCTTAATGTCATCAGAATCTTCTTCTTCATGTTTTTGCTTTTCAACTATTTCTTTCTTTTTACTCTTCTTTGATTTTTTCTTCTTTTTATCTGGTATATCAATTTCCACTTCTTCACGAGGTTGTTCTTTAGCACCTGTTGGCTTTGATGGAATTACGTCATCTTTAAAAATCGGATCTTGAGAAAAACCTGTCGCAATAACAGTAACTACCAACTCATCGCCTAAATCTGAATTAATCGCAGATCCATAAATAACATTGATGTCAGTTGTAGAAGCTTTATGAATTTCGGCAATTATTTCATCTATTTCATATAATGAAGCTTGATAATTTGATGTAATATTAACAATAGCATCTGTAGCTCCGTTAATTGATGTCTCTAATAGCGGAGATCTAATTGCTTCTCTAGCAGCTTCGATTGCTCTATTAGGTCCTTCAGCAACACCAATACCCATTAAAGCAGTACCTTTATCTTTCATAACTGTTTTTACATCCGCAAAGTCAACATTAACTACACCTGGCATTGCGATTATTTCAGTAATACCTTGAACACCTTGTCTTAAAACTTTGTCAGCTTCTCTAAAAGCATCTAAATAAGAAGTGTTACGGTCAACTATATAGAACAGTTTATCATTAGGGATAACAATCAAAGTATCAACATAAGGTTTTAGTTGTTCTAAACCTTCTAAGGCTACTGACATTCTTCTTTTTCCTTCAAAGCCAAATGGTTTTGTGACAATACCAATAGTAAGACAACCCATTTCTCTAGCTATTTTAGCTACTATTGGACTAGCACCTGTACCAGTTCCTCCGCCCATACCGGCAGTGATAAAAACCATGTCAGTTTCCGCTAAGATATCTCTTATTTCGTCTTCTGATTCTAACGCTGCTTGTCTTCCTACTTCAGGATTGGCGCCTGCCCCTAGTCCTCTAGTTAAAGACTTACCTAATTGAAGTCTAACATCAGCTTTGGATAATCTTAAAACTTGAGCATCGGTATTCATGGCTACAAACTCTACTCCAGGAACTTCATTCTCAATCATTCTATTTATCGCGGAGCCACCGCCACCGCCAATACCAACTACTTTTATCTTCGGTTTTTGGTTAAACTTATCATCAATATTAAACATTTGGTACCCCCAATTAATGTTCTTACAATTATCTTATCACAAAAACTAAAATTAATAAATATAATCTTTAAAGAAACCAAAAAATCTATTCGAAATAGTCTTTGAGTATTTTCGCTTTAAATT
>Ga0265294_10001367_pt1 | contig 32870 bp, 31 predicted proteins | sample MunlanPumphouse3_FD_192504 | JGI IMG/M metagenome (GOLD analysis project Ga0265294, IMG submission 192504) | Groundwater microbial communities from a municipal landfill in Southern Ontario, Canada - Pumphouse #3 | ecosystem: Environmental > Aquatic > Deep subsurface > Groundwater | place...
TTGAAATTGTATCAAACCTTACGTTTCAATATGGTGCCCCGGGTCGGAGTCGAACCGACACGATCTCACAATCGGTGGATTTTGAGTCCACTGCGTCTACCATTTCACCACCGGGGCAGCAGGCTAATTATATAAAATTAATAGGAAAGACGCAACGAAGTTCGTTTGTCGTCAATATTAATAATTAATATTTATTGTTTAATTAGTCTTTTTTCGGAAACCATGGAAAGAATGCTGATGTTTTTTTCTTATAGGCTTGGAAAGCTGGATTATCATCATACTTCTTTTCAAGTAATGGGATTCCCGAAACAAACAAGAGCAACCAAGTAATTACTAATGGGCTAATAATGGCAAGATAGCCAAAACTTGTAAGAATCACCGCGAAATATTGGCCCCACCACATTGTTACTTCGCCAAAATAATTGGGATGACGGGTAAATTTCCATAAGCCTTTTTGCATAATCGCGTTACGATCAGTTCTTTTCTTTAAAAATGCACGTAACTGAGCATCACCAACCGCTTCAAAAAAGAAACCAATTAAGAAGATGACGACGCCAACGATAAGTAAGATTAAGCGCGCTAATGAAGCCGGATTAGTATTTAAATAAGCAAAGTAAATTGGTGCCGCGATTAGTAACATAAAGAAACCTTGAAGCATAAACACTTTAAAAAATGCTTGTAAACGGGGATGATTATTTCCCCACTTTTCTTTCATCGCGACATAGCGATAGTCTTCTGGTTTCCCAATATTGCGAATGCCAATATAAAGAAATAGGCGTAAACCCCAGAGAATTACCATCGCACTCGTCGCTATCTTATATACATCAAGTCCGCCATTAAAAACCGTGATAAGTGTATATAAAAGACTAAATACACTAATCAGCACAAAACCTAAACCCCAACCAATATCGACTAATGAATTATTGTTTTTAATCTGGGCAATAATAAATAGCGTCACAAAGTAAACAAGTACTAAAACTAATACGCCAATAATGTAGTAAAGCATTTAAGCGACCTCCTTAGTGAATGTAACGGCAATTGCAATCGCACCAATCCCGGCATTCATCGCGACAATCGGTGAGATTAATTCAATATATTGTGGTTTTTTACCCGTTAAGGCTTCGACCTTCTTTGCAAACTTTTCGGCCCGTTTCAGGGCTAAGGAATGCACAATTGCGTAATTTTCAACTGGTGCAGCTTTTAATAACTTCATAATTTGGCGGATATTACCAGTTAGACTAAATGATTTCGCCCGGATAATACCAGCTCCATCACTTGATAAACCAATTACTGGTTTTAAATTGACAATTTTACCAATTAAACCCACGACTTTACTGACACGTCCAAGTTTTACCATGTATTTTAAAGTTTTGACCGAAACATAAATTTTTGTTTGTTTGCTAAAGTCATTAATAAAATCAATAATTTCCGCAGCAGATTTATCTTGCCACGCTAATTCCGCGGCTTTAAGCACAACAAGCCCTTGCGCTCCTGAGTTTTGTTTTGAATCCACAACATGAATTTTTTGATGGTTTTTCGCAAACTGAATCATCGCATTATAAGTCCCGCTTAAGCGACTTGCGACGGTAATTACAATCACATCATCATAATGCTCAAGTAAAAACGAAAGGTTGCGTTCAATTGTCAGCTTATCCGGTTGCGAAGAAGAGAATGTTTTACTGTGATCAAGCATTTTATAAAACGTATTTGTTGTGATGGTTAGCTTATCAAGATAAGAAACATCATCAACAATTAAATACATCGGGATTAAATGAATTTGATATTGGTCTAATAAAGCTTGTGGGATATCGGCAATTGTATCCGTGACAATAGCGACCCGTGGGTGATCACTTTGCATTGCTTGATTTTGCCGGAGCATATCATCAACTTTTTGTTCAATGATTTCCCCTTGCTCGCGTAATTTGATAAACACGAGTTCGGGATTGTTTGTATGAATATGAATACGCATCTTTTCACTGCGACCAGAAACAACTAGCGACGAACCAGCAGGTGCTAATAACGCCTTCATTTCTTGCGGGGTGATTTTGACGTTAATTAATAAAGCTTCCGTACAATAGCGCTCAGTTAGTTGTTCTTCATGAACGCCTTGAGAATGTACTGTTTCTTCTTCTTCCTCAATTTCCACACCATTCATTTCAATGCCGTTAACAAAGTAATAGTTTACGCCATCGATAAAGGCAGTTAAACCTTGCGCACCGGCATCAACAACATGATTAAGTTTTAAAATCGCTAACTCTTCAGTTGTTTCTGTTAAGGCGACCAGCGATTGCGCTTTAATTGTGGCAAAGTATAAAAAGAAATCATCAATTGTTGTCCTAACTTCAAAAGCTTTACGAAAAACGGTGAGAATCGTACCTTCCACAGGATTTAAAATTGCTTCATAAGCTTTTTTAATTCCATTAAGCACCGCCGCATGAAAACGTTGGACGGTGGCTTCTTGTTCTTCTTTAAGACTCTCATAGATACCGTTAAGATATTCGGAAAAAATAATACCCGAGTTCCCACGTGAACCGGCAATTGCCGCCGCTGAAATCGATTCTAGGACAATTCCAAGATGCGGTGAAATTTCCGCATCAGTAATAATCCGTTGCATCATTGCCGCCATATTGGAACCAGTATCACCATCAGCGACTGGAAAAACATTAATACGGTTTAGTTCACTTTTTTGTTTGATGATTTGACGCGCGCCTGAAAGAAAGGCGTGATAAAGATGCGTCCCATTAATTTTTTTTAATTTCATATAAATTTCTCTAACGTAAAATCAAAAAGGTTAATGTTGAGACCACAAGTCCAAGACTGGTGCCCCAAATTAAATCAATAATTGTAATTGTAATTGGCCAACCCTCTAAGGTTGATAAATTAGTAAGATCGTAAGTGGCATAAGCGATAAAGCCAAATAATGCCCCATAAAGAAGCGCTTCATACCAAAAATTAGCTGGCATAATTGCAAAAAAAGTTAAACCAGCGATAAAGATTATATAAAAAATCAGTGCCGGAATCATCCGCACTTTCTTTGCCATAATATAGCCAAGATATTTTTTATAAACCTTGCGGGCAATAAGTGTTAACCACAATAAGTCAATAACGATAAAAATGGCAAACGCCACTCCAAAGAGGGCAAGAAAATCAAGAAAATTCATATATTAATTTCTCCTTTAATAAACATCACTTTGACCGATATTTAAGTTTCACTACGTCGCACAAGATTATCCTCATGCTCTTTTAATTGATAAAGTTAAAAAATCTTTAACTACTTTTTTATTATAACGAAAAAGCGACTTTAATAACAATTAAAACACATTTTTTAGAATAATTATTATTTTTATGATAAAACAGCGAATATAAATTACTAATTGAGTGGCATGTAAGTGAATCAATACTACTTAAAATAACTTAATAAGCAATCTTTTCAAAGCCATCAAGAAAGAAATAATAGCATTGATCAAGATAATCATTTTTATATTTTTGCAAAAGCTGGAATAGATATTTTTTAACCCGCACTGGCGCGGTGAGATCAACCATGATTTCTTCACGTAACGCTTCATACTTGGCTAGTTCCTTTTTGGTTGCATGTATTTTAAAATAGCCCCAAACATGATTCGCAGCATCGATAAGCGCATACGGAGAAGCTTCTGTTGCAAGCGCTTCTTCAACTGCATTATAAAAGCGTAAAACTGGATAACTCTCTTTATCTTTTAAAATCTCTCGAATCTCCTTATAATGACGCGGACTATGCTCTAATACGAGATATTTATATTTTGACCATTCGCGTTCGAGATGTTTGATATTATACCGGTCGCTAGCGCCGACTAAATGTTCACATTTAAGCGCCGAAAGGTTTTTATCTTTGACTTCGAGCATGATGTCATAGTCTTGGTTAAAGACGGTCACCATATCTAAAAGAAAATAACGCAAGAAAATCGTCGCGGAGTGGGCACCGGGTTGTTTATCCGGATCTTGTTGTGAATAATGAAATTTAACGCGACCATCAGCTTTATCCCAAGTTTTTGCAAACTTCGCCATTAGTTGTTCAATCGAGAGTTCAGGAAAACTTGCTAACGTACGGTGGTGTAAGATATCAAAAACAACGGGTATGTTGCAGCGCTTGCTAATATAAGCAACATCTTCTGCCGAATAATATTTATCATCATTTTCAATAATAATGTGCTCTTTAATAAGTGGATCAAGCGTTTGATAAGTTTCAATAAAACGTTCAATTGCCTCCGCTTTATTTCCATAAACACCGCCAATATGAATCACAATTTTATTTGTGCGGTCACCACCTAATAAACGCAAGAGTTTTGTGTGGTAGATTAAATCTCTTTTCGCCGCAGCGACAACTTGCGGGCGCGGCGAATTTAAAACTGTATATTGACCAGGATGAAAAGAAATTCGAATCTGATATTTTTTTATCTTTTTTGATAGGCGAATAAAATCCTGCAAGAAATCTTTCTCCCACGGAATCCGATTGTTTTCATAAGAACCAAATGGAATCAAATCTGATGTGATACGAAATACTTGAATTCCGTTTTCAAAGTTATAATCAAGCATCCGTTCAAGCGTCGCTAAATTGTCACGAATCACGTCGTAAAGTCGCATTTGATTAAGATTCTTTTTTTGTAGGGTGCGGTATTGATGATTAATAACGCCAACCGTTAAGCACGCATAGCCAATTTTCAACATAGAAAATCCTCTTTCTTAATTTCATCACGAAATATTTTACTAGTGGTTTATCGTTACATTAAATCGCTAAATAGGCTTGATACCAGGCTGAAGCAGTTAAGCGGCTATCTTTCTCACTAACGGGATCAATTGTTTGATAATTTATTTTATATATCTGATGACGAATTGCGCCACTAATTGTTGGCAGTGCTTGTGGAGCTAATGCAAAGGATAAATCACCATTAATTGCATTCCAATAAACTTCTTCCGTATAACTCAGCGCACGACGGACAAAGGCGGCTTCTGGATGCTGCGGTGTATAGGTGGATAGGTTGAGATTACTATTTTTTAACGCCGCTGAAATAAAAACATAATCGGGCTTTAACCAATTAAAGAGTTCGAGACCATTATTATTTGTGAGCCCGCCATGATGGTTGGCTTTCATTATCACGAGATTGCGTTCGTTAATACGTTTGGCATACTGCGTGGCAAGATAGCGTTCACCACTTGTTTCAAGATCACCAGCTAGGAAGATCCGCCAATTACCATAACTAATTAATGTCGCAATTGAATGGATATTATGGCCTTCTTCACCGGTTACTTGTTCTGGTAATAAATAATTATTCGTATTTAAAAACTCAATACGCAGTGAAGACGTCATTTGCCAAACGGGAACTTCTTCAATTGCACTTGTAATCGGATAATAGCGACTACCATTATTAATATATTCAACTCGTTGAGCAACATAAGCATGTGCGCTGCTCGTGACACCTTGATAACCATAATCAATGATGTAATCAATTTGGTTGATGTTATTGAGTCCAACTTCATCAAGTCCGGCAAGATGATCGCTATGAGCATGCGTTACCACGAGCATTTCTAAACGATGATCATTAACGTATTGCGTGAGTACTTGATCAAGGTGAGTGTTAGTTTCTTTTGTAGCGCCGTCAATCAAAATTTCAACATCACCAAAATCAATTAATGTCGCATCACCATATTCACCAAATATTTCAATTGAGATCATTTTAAAAGGCGAATTAGCGTCTTCTTGATAAAGGGGCGTTCGTGGTCGAGCAAAAATACCGCCACCAGTTAAGACATTGCCGGTGATAAGTTGAAATGGGGCGCTACAACTAGTGAGCACCCCAAGTAGCATAATTGATAATATGGCTGTCTTTATTCGCATGATTTTATTATAGCGTTAATGCTAGTTTGAATAAAGATTAAGAACATCACGGAGGTGAAAAAATAATCGCTCACTTAATAGCAAAGTAAATAAAAGGTTTTATAGAGTTTTACCGATGTAGTAAAATACATCTAGAGGATATAGATATGAATAAATATATGGAACTTGCAATTGCGGAAGCCCAAAAGGGAATCCGTAATGGTCATGGCGGCCCATTTGGGTCGGTCATTGTTAAAAATGGTGTAGTAATTGGCAAAGGTCACAATCAAGTCGTGAAAAATCAAGACCCAACCTGCCATGGTGAAATTATGGCGATTCATGATGCTTGCCACACACTTGGTTCATTTGACTTAAGCGATTGCGAAATTTATACAACCGCCGAACCATGCCCAATGTGTCTTGGCGCGATTATGTGGTCGAACATCAAAAAAGTTTATTACGGCTGTAATATCTTTGATACCGAGGTAATTGGTTTCCGTGATAATGTTTTTTATGAAATGAATAAAACTGGACAAAAAGATAAACTCCTCAAAGAGTTAGACCGCGAACAGTGCTTAAAACTCTTTGACGAGTATCAAAATATAAAAGATAAAGTAAATTATTAATCTATTTATTACCCATCGTCATTGCCATAACAGCTTTGGCGGTGTGTAAACGATTTTCTGCTTCTTGATAGACAATTGAATGTGGGCCATCAATCACTGAATCTTCCACTTCATTACCGCGATCAGCGGGTAGAGCATGCATATATTTGACGTTTGGACTTGCTAACGCCATCATTTCTTCTGTGCATTTCCAGCCTTTATACGATTGTAATAAATCATCGACAACAGCGGTTGATTGGTTCTTTACCCAAGAACCCCAGTTTTTTGGAATAACGATATCGGCATCTTTAAACGCTTCGTTAATATCATGCGTGATTGTAAATGAACCACCATTTTCTAAAGCGTTTTTACGCGCTTGCTCATAGGCCCATTCGGGTAAGTCATACCCTTCTGGAAACGCAAGTGTGACATCCATGGCATACCGTGGGAACAACAAGATTTGTGTTAACGGCACACTAATTGGCTTTTTATGTGAAGTAGCATATGCCCAAATAATCGACACTTTTAGATGCTTTGTATCTGGATACACTTCTTGAATTGTCATTAAATCAGCGAGTCCTTGCATTGGATGATAAAAATCATCTTGAAGATTCATAATCGGAACAGTGGAATGCTTCGCCATTTCGCGTAAGAATTTATTACCGAGTCCCCAATTGCAATAGCGGCAAGCAATCCCATGACCAAATGAAGAAAGAATCACCGCTGTATCTTTTGCACTTTCACCATGAGCGAGTTGCATCGTCGAAGTATCGAGGAAGGTAGCGTGACCACCGAGTTGGGCTAAACCGGATTCCATTGAATTGCGTGTCCGCGTTGATTGCTCAAAGAAAATTAAAAATGCTGTTTTATTTGTTAAATACGGCGTTGGCACGTTGGTCAAAAATTTGTGCTTGAGGTCTTTTGAAACTTCGAGCAGTTTATCGATATCTTCTTTTGACCATTCTTGTAACGTAATAAAGTGACGACCTTTGAATAATGGCTCCATATGTTATTTTTGCTCCTTTGCTAAATGACTAACATAGATGACGGGAATCGCCGCATACATCGCGGCACACGTGACGAGATCTTGTTTACGCGTCTTTTCGTTTGGCGCGTGCGCTTCTTTTTCATCACCAGGACCAAAACCAATACAAGGGATGCCATAACGGCCCATAATCGTTACGCCATTGGTTGAGAATGTCCATTTATCAACAACTGGCTCTTTCAAGAATAAGCCCCGATAACTATCGACAGCGGCACGCGTAATAATATGATCTTCAGGAATTACCCATGTTGGGAAATACGATTCGGTTGGATAAACGAGTCCGGTATAAGAAGGACGTTGATAGTCATACATTTCGACCACCGCATTAGCGTCTTGTACGGCTGGTAAGGCGCGAATTTCTTCTAGAGCAGATTGATAGGTTTCACCCATCGTCAGCCGCCGGTCAATTGAAATCCAACAGCCATCAGCAACAGCACAACGCGAAGGTGAAGTATAGAAGATTTCGCTAATTGTCATTGTTCCTTTGCCTAAAAAGGCATCGTCCTTAAGGCGATTATTTAATTCTTTGATCTCTAAGATAATTGGTGCCATTTTGTAGATTGCGTTATCGCCGCGTTCAGGTGCACTACCATGACAGCTAATGCCGTGAGTTGCTACTTTAATTTCCATGCGGCCACGATGACCACGATAAATCCGACATGAAGTAGGTTCCGTAATCACGACAAACTCTGGCCGTACTTTATCTTCTTCGATAATATATTGCCAAGGAAGCCCATCGCAGTCTTCTTCTTGAACTGTACCCGTCACTAATAAAGTGTATTCATCTTCAAGTTGTAAGTCTTTAATAATCTTGCCGGCATAAACCATCGCGGCCATACCGCCTTCTTGATCACTCGCACCGCGACCACCAAGCGTTGTTTCATCTTCATAACCAAGATAAGGGTCAAACTTCCAGTTTTTAATATCACCAATGCCGACTGTATCAATATGGGCATCCATCGCAATGAGATGTTTACCATGACCAATATAACCAAGGATGTTTCCCATCTTATCAATTTCGACGCGGTCAAAACCGACTTTTTCCATCTCTTCTTTAATTCGCAAAATTACTTTTTCTTCGCCACAAGATTCGCTTGGAATGCGAATCATATCTCGCAAGAAGGCTACCATCTCTTTTTCATACACTTGCGCTTTTTCTAAAATCTGTTGAAAGGTGATTTTATTCATAAATCCTGACCTCTTTTCGCTAAGATTTTTTGATCATAATCTTTAATTAAGTTGTACTCATGATCCCAGAACGCCATCTGTTTCATGGAATCAAGATAAGCTTTGGAATAACCAAATTTTAGCCAATCAAATTCTTTTTGTTTGAATAAACGTTCTTTCACACTTGGTACACGGGCATCTTCGACGTAATCAGTTGATGCTCTTAGGAAAATATCTTTAAACCAGCGTTCCAACACAAAGTCGGCAATTTCTAGTTCGCGTTTTTCTAAACTTTGGAGGACGCTATCATAACGATCAAACCCGTCCGTTGCGACAGTAACAACATTATCATCTGGTCCAAGATGTAGATATTTAGCGATTTTAATCGCACCTAAGATATTACAAATACCCGATACACCAAATAAATCGCGCATGGCTTCAGCAACTTGTGGATCAACGCCGTGGTTGATAAGAATTTGTGGAGCATCATGGATTATTTTTAACCCGCGCACAGTATCGGTATCTTCGATTTGGACGATGAAATCAGTTGTTAAAACGTTGTGGATTAACGTGACCATCTTGTCGCCAATCCCCTCGATGCGGTGTTGACCACGGCCACCATTCGTTAGTGTCGAACATTCATATGGTTCGAGCGCGACAACTTTAGCCTCGGGGAATATTGTTTTGATTGTATCACCAGCGGCAATTGTGCCGGCGCTACCAATTGCGGAAGCAAAAGCAGCAATTCGTCCATTGCCAATTCCTTTGACCGCATCAATCGCACTATAGCCGGTTACATGCCGGTGGAAGCGATAGTTTGGTAATAGCTCAAATTGGGCTAAAGAGCGATTAGCCGGATTCTTCTTTAATTCAAACGTTCTTTCGAGTGTCAAAATTACATCGGACTCGGTTCCTGGTGTTAAATCAAGCTTTGCTCCATAACGCCGAATCCGTTCATAACGTTCTTTGCTCATGTTATCTGGCATGATGACAATTGAGTCGTATTTCATTAGGTTACAAATATAGGAAACACCAATCCCAAAGTTTCCAGTTGAAGGGCCAAGAATAGTATGTTTACCAGGAATAATTTCGCCATCAACGCAACCTTCAATTAAGGTTGAGTAGGCTGGTCCGACTTTGTGCGAACCGGAAGGGAAATGTTTGCCAATTAAAACAACGATATTAGCGTCAATACCGGTTAATGCTTTTGGTAAAACAATCTTGCGTACTTGATTATTTTCGTCTCTCCACGTGATGTTAAACAAATTAAGCGGATTTAGCTCATCGTGCTCAAGTGCGTGGAGCGCTTCAGCGCGAATTTTCGGATCGACTTTGCTCGGATCCAGCATTTCTTCATAAGTTGGACCAAAGGGAACTTTTGGATGTGTCATTATTTTGTGACTCCTTTTTCTTTTAAATAATCATTGAGTAATTCGATGTCCGCTTTTAGTAAGACGGGTGGGCTAATAACCTTTTGGGCATTTACAGGATCTTTAAGCCCATTACCAGTCATGATGAAGGTCACCGTTTCGTTTGTATTAATCATACCTGTATGAACAGCTTTTTCAATACCCGCTAATGCCGCAACGCCGGCCGGTTCTCCAAAGATACCTTCAAGACGCCCAAGTTTTGCCATCATGAACAGAATTTCTTCGTCTGTAACTGTAATCCACGCTCCGTGACTAGCATTAATCGCATTTAGAGCTTTAATTGGATTACGGGGAATACCAACAGCAATACTATCGGCAATCGTATTTTCTTCTGCCTCTTTAAGCGGCGCATGATTGATGTAAGCTTCATAGAACGGTGCACAACCTGCGCTTTGGACACCGAGAATCCGCGGTATTTTCGCAATTAGGCCGAGCTGATATAAATCATAAAAGCCTTTATATACACCAGCGAGCGTACAACCATCACCAACAGAGACGGCAACCCAGTCAGTTGGCTTAAAGTTCAACTGTTCGGCGATTTCTAATGCAACCGTTTTTTTACCTTCGACTAAATGCGGATTAATTGCCGCGTTACGGTTGTACCAATGATATTGATTAATCGCCGCGCGTGATAATTGGAATGTATCTTTATAATCGCCATCCACACAAATCACCGTTGCCCCATAAATCGAAAGTTGCGTGAGTTTACCAATCGGTGCGCGTTTTGGCACAAAGATAACAGCTTTTAATCCCATATGTGCGGCTTGACATGCACAACTAGATGCCGCGTTACCGGTTGAACTGCATGAAATTGTATCTTTGCCCGCTTCCATCGCTTTTAAAACAGCCACGCCACTGGCACGATCTTTGGTCGAACCACTTGGATTAAGTCCTTCATCTTTTATATAAAGAGCTTTGAGTCCGAGTTCTTCACGCATCCGGCGGGAATTAACTAGTGGTGTCCAGCCAATCCGAAGCATCTCAGCAATGTGATCTGGCGCAATACTCATTAAAGGTGCATAACGCCACATGGAATAATCGTGATTGTTGGCAAAATATGCATGATTAACATGTTGCTTGATTGCTTGATAATCATATTCGATATCAAGAACACCTTTTTCACCACAATTTGGACATGTTTCAATTGGCATTTCCGGAGCGAACGTTTGATGACAAATTGTACAACGATAATTTTTGAAATTCGCCATCGCTTACTCCTCCTCTTTAATATTCATAATAAAATCTTTTGCAAGATTTAAAGCAACTTCTTGACGATAAATTTTATTTGAACGCTGATCATCAATTGGTGTAATTAAATCATAATATTTTTCTAAAATAGCCTTCAAATCACCTTTAATATCTTTAACAAAACGATTTTTTAAAGTTTCTTCTATTTCGTGTGAACGAACAACTGTCGGGGCAACCGCACCAAATGAAAGTCGTAAATCACTAATGCGCTTATTAGTTATGGTATAAGCCCCAGCAAAAGCTACTTTAGAAATAGCGTCAGCGCGCCGACCGCCGACCTTGACCCATTTAATATGATCAAAGTGTTGATGAGGCACGATAATTTCTTTAATTAATTCATCGGGTTGCATCAGTGTTCTTCTAACGCCGGTAATAAACTTTTCTAGTGGAATAATTCTTTCGCCTTTTTTACTTGCTAATACAACAAGCGCATCAAGAAGATAAAGGGCAACAAGACTATCGCCAGCGGGTGAAGCGTTCGCAATATTACCAGCGAGCGTTCCCGTGTGCCGAATACCTGGTGAAGCCATATCACTAATCACTAATTTAAGTAATTTGGGTGTGGCTTGATGATGAAGAATTTCTTCGAGCGTGATTGTCGCCCCAATGTGTAAATTCTCGGCATCTTCACGACAATAATTTAATTCCCGAAGATTGGCAATATAGAGCATGTCTTTTTCAAAATGTGGTGGCGTACCCGCAGTGCTGCGCTTTTGAATCATTAAATCGGTTCCACCGGCTATTACTTGAAATGTTCCCGTACTTAAATGTTCAAGCGCGCTCTTTAAATCTGAAGGAATAATATGTTTTACCATAATCCATCTCCTTCTTTTGATGCCCACTGAATTGCTTTAACAATCATGTTATAACCGGTACAACGACAAAGATTTCCCGATAAACCAACGCGGATTTCCGCATCCGTTGGATGTGGATTAGTGCGTAAAAGACTTTCCGCCGCCATAATCATCCCCGGTGTACAAATCCCACATTGTGAACCACCTTGATTAGCAAATGCGGTTTCTAAAATTTTATACCGCGCCGTTTTTGCAAAGCCCTCAATCGTGATTACTTCTTGACCTTGGACATTAGCAAGGGGAACTGAACAACTATTAACAACTTTGCCGTTTAGTAAAACGGAACACGCGCCACATTCGCCTTCACCACAGCCTTCTTTTGGTCCAGTTAAATGTAGATGATCACGCAAAACATCGAGCAAGCGCATGCTCGGCACCAAATCGATAACTACGTCCTCGCCATTGAGGTTAAATTTAATCTTACTCATGTTTTAATAACTCCATAATATATTCGGGCGTCGCCGGAATTTTACTAACTTTCTTACCAATCGCATCTTCAATTGCTAAAGCCACAGCCGGCGCTCCACCAACAAGGGTTAATTCACCCACGCCTTTTGCGCCATATGGACCTTCGGCAAATGGATTATCATAAAGCACAGTATGAATCGGTACCATGTCTAAGGCTGTTGGGATGATGTAATCAGTGAGATTCTTTTGTTTGATTTTGCCTTTATCATGTTGCATAACTTCAAGATATCCATAAGCGATACCTTGGGCGATTCCGCCTTCAACTTGACCAATAACCATTCGCTCATCAATCGTTTTACCAATATCAAACACTGTCCAAATATTTTTCAGTTCAACTTGATAGGTGACTGGTGAGACTTCGACTTCAACAACGGTAACGCCCCAGGAATACGCTGGATAGGCGTCACCGCGCATTGTGTCTTCATCCCACTGAATAAATTCCGGTTGATGGTATTGTTCAATGATTTCTAGTGGTTGACCTTTCACCCACTGGGCTTTCATTTTCTCGGCTGCTAGTTTAAGTAGATTACCAACAATCATCGTTGTTCTTGATGCGACCGTTGGACCTGAATCAGCGATAAAATCTGTGTCGGGATTATTAAATGTTACTTGTTCATTGGGGATGTCGAGCGTTTTTGCCACAATGCGTTTTAATGCGGTTTTTGCCCCCTGTCCCATATCAACTGCAGCAATTAATAATTGCACTCGATCTTGCGCGTCTTTTGTTAACTTTACTTTCGACTTAATGTGCGTCGCTTCGCCACTTCCGGTAAAACCACAACCATGGAAGAAAAAGCTCATACCAATCCCGCGATAAGAATTATCGTTGGCAAATTGGATTTTTTTATTCTTATAGTCAGAAATTTCCATCGCCTTTTTAATCATTTCCGGCATGATAATCGGATCATGAAATATGCCGCAAGTTGATGTTAAATCCCCTTGTTTAGCAAGATGAGCAAGCCGGAACGCTAATGGATCAACGCCAACTTCTTGCGCGATATGATTCATAAACATTTCAATCGCAAAAATCATTTGTGGGGAGCCAAAGCCACGGAAGGCCCCGGTTGGAACAGTGTTAGTTGCGTAGACATCGCCACTGACTTCAAGATGTGGCACCGTATAGGCGCAAGTCGCGGCAATCATTGAACGCGATAATACAACGCCGCTCAGCCCAATATATGCACCACCATCAAGACCAACGTGCACTTTGATGCCTTGAACTTTATTGTTTTCATCAAGTGCTGCAGTTAATTTAATCCGTGATGGATGCCGTTTCGTCGTGACAAGAATATCTTCTTCACGTTCAAAAATCATCTTAATTGGACGTTTAATTTTAATGGCCGCGGTTGCTAATTGACAGGCTGTAATTGAAGGAAATTCTTCTTTCCCACCAAAAGCTCCACCAACTGATGGTTGCATAACACGAACTTGATCGTCACTATATCCCAATGTGCGTTTAACAGCGTTTTTAATATAGTATGGGCACTGCATTGAACCGATTAAAGTAACTTTGTCTTCACCTTCAAGATAAGCAAGCATCCCTTGTGGCTCAATATAGGCCTGTTCTTGATAACCAGTTGTTAGTGTCTCTTCATAAATCCGCGCTGGTTTGGCGAACGCTTGATTAATGTCCCCTTTAACATAACTTAAATGAACGACACTATCGACAAAATCAAATTCTGGTAGCAGCTCTTCGTAAGTAATTTTAATTTGCTTAATTATTTCATCGATAGTAACTTTATCTTCGCCGACCACAATCATGATTGGTTCACCGATATAATTAACTTGGCCGTCAGCAAAAACTGGCCAATCGTTATAGATCATATTAACGACATTTTCTTTGATGATATCGTTTTTATCGACAATGAAATATCCGTGTGGAAGTGTTGGTATATCAATGGCAAGGATTTTTGCTTTTGTGACAGTTGAGCGCACGGTTTTAGCGTAAAGCAGGCCATCAAGCTGAATGTCAGAAACAAACTTTGATTGGCCGGAGCACTTTTCGCTATGATCAACTTTTGGTGTCGAGTTTTTATATGTATTCACAACTTATTCACCCAATTTCATTAAAATTGCATGTGTCGGACATTTTGATACACAAAGCCCACATTCAAAACATTTTTGGGGATCAAATGTAATTTTATCTTTCATTTCTATCGCAAAATATGGGCATACTTTGACACATAGCATGCACCGAATGCATTTTTCTTCGATTAATTCTGGTAAGTTAGCCTTATAACGAACATTATTTGTTAATCCGGTGTTAATTACTTCTTCGATTGAAGCAAAACCATATTTTTCCAACGCTTTCGGTAAGTCTAAAATTATTTTTTCATATAATTGCTTACCGCGAATTAAAGCCGCGGAAAGCATTTGAACAGCACTCGCACCAGCAAGTAGAAATTCTAGTACATCATCGGCTGAAGCAATTCCGCCAACACCGATGACGGTTAATGAAGGTTCGGCTTTTTTAATCGAATAAACTGTCGCTAGTGCAAGATTTTTAATCACTGGACCACTTGTCCAAACAAAACCAGACTCATTACCATATTGGATTGATCTACTCGCTAGATCGATTTTCATTGTCGGACCAAGTGAATTAACAGCAACGACACCGTTTGCACCGGCATCTTTAATCGCTTTAGCAAAACCCGCTGGATTCGGAATATGCGGACTAATCTTCATATAAATTGGTTTACTTGTATGTTTACGGATGGTTTGCACGGTCGCGGCAATCACCGAGTGATCAGTGCCGACATAGTGGGTTGATACTTCAAAAGCATCGGCGAACCGGTCTAATAAAGGAATTAAGACTTCCATATCTTCTTGCGAATAACCAACACTAACGATTAATGGTCGCCCATCATTTTTAGCAACAAATTCGGGCAAGAATTCATTAATCCATTTTTCTTTTGGATATTCACTCCAAAGTTCACTATTCATCACATATTCGCGGTCACCATAAATACATGGTTTTGGAATATGCGCATCCTTCGTCGAGATTGTCTTTGTGACAATGGCACCACATCCAGCATCCTTTAAAAACAAGAGTTTTTCCGCATCGCCAACAAGTGGGCCAGCGGCTGGCATTAAAGGGTTTTCAAGTGTGAGACCGTCAAATTTTGTCTTTAGATTCATATTTATTTCCTCTTCTTAATATTTTCCCAAAGTTGATTAGCTGTGGCACGAATACGTGAATATTCATCAAGCAGCTTTTTGTTCCGCAATTCATAATTATGGATAACGAGTTTCCCACCAATAAATACTTCTTGTGGTTTAAATGCATTGAATAAGCCAAAGAATAAATGGCCAAACGCATTAGAGTGATCCATCATTGTTGGTGGGTCATATGGTAAAAGCAATAAGTCTGCTTGATAACTTGGCGCAATCGCTCCTAATTTCACACCTAAACGCCGACTCGTATAAGCGTATGTTTCATTGATCATTTTCTTAACATCATCAAGCCCAAGAGCGGTTGGAGATTGTTCACGGTGGTGAGTGGCATAATAAAGTGCTTGATATTCACTCGCCATCCCTGAAGAAATGCCATCATTACCAAGAATTACTTTAACGCCTGCTTTTTGTAATGCTTTAATATCCGCTAAACCAACAGCGTTATTCATATTTGAGGTGAAATTAAGCGCGACATAACAATCGCGATTACGAATAATTTCTAATTCTTTTTCCTGCACATGAATGGCGTGTACAAGTAAACTATCGGGATTTAATAAGCCGTGCCGGTCAAGGCGTTCAATCACTGTTTCCTGATATTTTGTCTCAGCGTCTTCTTGATCACTAATACTCTCCGCAACATGGATGTGAATTGGACTTTCACCAAGTGCTGATTTAACTTTTTTCAAAGTCTTTTCCGATAAACTCATTGAGGCATGAAGCCCAAATAGCCCACTTGTATAAGGTTGATGATATTTTTTGATAAACTGGCGATTTTCTGCAATCGCCTGCGTAACATCAAAGCGATCACTCACTTCAAAGGCGAAAATGCCCCGTAAACCAACCCGATCACAAACGGCGCGTTTTAGGGCGTTTAACGAGCCACGAATATCCTTACCGCTTGCATGATGATCAATAACCGTGGTTACACCATTTTTTAAAAATTCAATTCCGGCGGCAATTCCGCTGTCAAATGAAGTTTGGTTATCAATTTCATGGTCAATCCGCCACCAAAGTTGATCAAGGATTTCTTGAAAGTTGTGTGGATTGAACTCAAGTGCTAATCCCCGTGCAAACATTGAATAGATGTGAGCGTGACCACAGACCAGACTTGGTAAAGCTAAGCGCCCACGACCATCGATGATTTTATAATCGTGATTGACAAAATCTTTCATATCCCCAACAACGCTGATTTCTTGATCAAAAACAATATAACCATTATCGATATATTGATTGAAATCATAAATTCGCACATTAATTATTGCTTTATTCATAAAATATCATTTCCTTTAATCCAGTGACCGTGATCACCAACGATTTTTTGTTGTCGCATCACAAATTTTCCGCGCACCATTGTCGAAACAACACGCCCAAAAACTTTATGCCCAATGTAAAGTGAATAATCCGCGCGGCCATGGCTACTACTAATTGTGACATCTTCCGGTTGATAAAAAGTAAGGTCAGCATCGTAGCCAACTTTTAAAACGCCTTTTTTCTTTAAGCCCATCAGTCTTGCAACATTACTCGTCATTTTTTCAATTACCGCATCGCCTAAGTGCTTACGCATGATTGGTAAAGCAAATTCAATCCCACCAACTCCAAGTGGCGTATCTTTTAAATATTGCTGCGCTTTATCACGGCGGTTAAAGCTGCAGTGATCGGTGCCAATTGTCGATAAATATGATGCGTATTTAAATAATAATTTTTGTTCTTCTTTTTTCCGCAATGGTGGTGCACACGTGTAAAGATGACCATCCGCTTTTTGTAAATCATCAATCGAGAATGTAAAGTACTGCGGACAGCTTTCAATAAATAATGACTGGTTTATTAATTCTGGATAAGTATTTACTAATGCTTCTAACGTCTTGCCGCTGCTACAGTGGACCATATATAATTTACCACCATATTTTTTTACATATCCAGCAAGTTTTAATGCTTCAACTGTTTCACTTTCACTTGGCCGACTTTTTGATAAATCGCGGTATGTATAAGTGGGGTTTAAATCAATTAAATCATCATTTTCAATATGCGCCATGACCAAAAAATTGTATTGAGCTGATAATTTAAGGAGCGTGATGATGTCTTCATCGTTTGTGCGGCGCCCAGAATCCGAATAAGTTGTAAAAAGTTTAACGGTATGGATTCCAAGACTTTTCATTTTCTGAACAAACGCTTCAATGCTCCCTGTCGGCTGTTTAATTGTTGCATGTAGTTGAAAATCAACAAGCGAATCTTTGGCTAAAGCAAGACGCTTATGAAACGCTGATTCGAGTTCCTCAGCGTTACTCACCGGATCAAGAAAATCAATAATCGTACTGACACCACCATAAGATGCGGCCACGCTACCAAAATAAAAATCATCAACCGAATGAATCTTGCCTAAATCCAGATCAAAGTGCACGTGTGGATCAATGATGCCGGGAAGCACTTCTAAACCTTCAGCATCAATAATTTCTTTTGCTGGAAATTCTTCTTGACCAATGTAGGCAATTTCTCCGTTGGCAATATAAAGATTAAGATGTTCCCATCTTCCATCAATATATAGTTTTCCATCGCGAATTGCGTAATCGTACATTAAGTATCTCCTATACTGTAAGCACCACTTTTTGGAATTCTTTGATATGATAATGACTAACCACTTCATCAACAAATTCCGCGCGTACAGCAATAATTAAATCAACATTCATAGCAAGTAAATACTTGAATATCGCATCAAATCCTAAAGAAGCGAGTTCAAGGCGACCAATCTCGTCGAGATAAATTGGGCTAACGTTTGACCTTACCATTTCTTTTAAAATGTTTTCTATATCGGTCAAAAGTTCAAGGTCAAAATAATATTGTCCGATGGTTCCCCATTGCTTAAAGTCATTTTTATAATGATCAGAATCAATCATCCAGGGTGTTTGTTCGTTACTACTCAAACGGCGTAAGTTATAACCGATCGCTTTTCCTGCATCAAAGACCTTTACTGCAACAAAACCGTCCCCTTTACGCTCACTTTGATATTGTTTTAGTAAAGTTGACGTTTTGCCCGCATTAATTTTCCCTATGACAATGGTCACCATTTAATTTGCTCGATTTAAATTAAAGAACGAGGACAAGAATAATCGCCGCCGCAAAGGTCGATAAAGATACTAACCAATGAGGTGTAAATGACCATTTGACTTTTTTGCTCAAGAAATAACGAGCAGTAAACAGTGCACCTAAAAGCAAAATTTCGAAAATTGCATTGATGAAAATGAATGATAATAAGGCATCGCTACTCGCTAACTGGCCGTGCGGAAAGCCGGTAATCGCCCGGTTAATCACTTGGTTGACAATAAATAATGACCGCCAGACGAGACTTGAAAGCATGGCCGCACCAACTTGAACAGGGAATGTCTTCTTTTCAAATACGAGTACAGTAGCAAAAATGACTAATGCCTGAATCATAATCGAAATCATTGGGTTATAAATTTTTAACGCCATCGGATAGGGCATTAAGAAGTTAACCGCTTTTATCATCGCGGCAATTAAACCGACATAGATAATCGCTGTTTTTGAATTGGTGTTACGATACGCCCAAAACATTAAGATGGCACCGATTGGAAACATGATTCCACCTTGAATCATGTTCGGCATCCAATGCAACACATAACCAAGTGTTGCTTCAAGAATGCCCCAAATTGCACCAAAGAAAATGACATTTAGAATTACTCTTTTCTTATTCATAACTTTTACTCCTTGTGCTTATTTGCACAAATTCCTTCAAGAATTTTTTGTGGTGTAACTGGTAGATTGGTAATGCGGACACCGACCGCATTGTAGATGGCGTTACATAAGGCAGCCGGTGGCGTATCAATACCAATTTCACCAACGGATTTTGCTCCAAATGGGCCGGTTTCTTCATAACTCTGAGCAAATTCGGTCGTGAGTTTACCAATATCAAGCGCGGTCGGTATTTTATAGGTCAAAAAACTATTTGACATAAGTTTACCCTTTGGTGAATACTTGACTTCTTCAAACCCGGCCATCCCAAGTCCTTGGACAATACCACCTTCGACTTGACCCTTAGCAAGCATTGGATTCAGTGTTGTTCCACAATCAACAACGCTCACATAATGAAGCACTTTAAATTCGCCGGTTTCCGTATCAACTTCAACTTCAACAAGACCCGCCATAAATGGTGGCGGTGAAACTTTGCCAACAAAACTTCCTGTTGATGTTAGTTGTTTTTGATGCTCGTTATAGTAGAGGTGATTAGCAAGATCACGTAGTGTGATCACCTTTTCGCCAGCTACAAATGTTTCACCATCAAATTTAATCTTTTTTTCTTCAACCTCTAAGGCTAATGCTGCTTCTTTTATCAGCATATTTTTCATCCCCGTCGCCGCTTTTAAAACCGCATTACCAGATACATAAGTGGTTGAGGAGGCGTAAGCACCAACATCAAATGGTGTTAAATCCGTATCCGACGAGTAGACAATCACCTTATCAATTGTCGTCATTAACTCTTCAGCACAAATTGCTGCTAGAACGGTATCACTACCTTGACCAATATCGGTAGCGCCAACTGTTAAATTATAAAATCCATCGTCATTAAGTTTAACCGTGGCCGCTCCCATATCGATATGGGGAATTCCACTTCCTTGCATCGCAATTGCCATCCCGACACTGCGCACTTTGTTTTCATCAACTTGAACACGTGGATATTTATCTTTCCAGCCGATTAACTCTTTGCCACGACTAAGACAATAAGCGAGTTTGCAACTTTCCATCACCATTGGTGTACCGGCTGTCCCTTCACCCATAATCGCAAAAATCGGACTTGTTTCACCTTCGGCGATCATATTCTTTTTTCGTAGTTCTGTTGGATCCATTTTCAACTTGGATGCGAGTAAATCAATCGCTGATTCCAGCGCATAGTTGCCTTGAATCGCCCCATAGCCACGATATGCGCCCGCCGACACGTGATTGGTATAAACAACTTCACCACCAAAGCGGACGGCATCAACTTTGTTATAAAGTGGTAATACTTTGGAACCGGCGACCATAAATACCGTTAAGGCATGTTCGCCATAGGCACCAGTATCGGATAAAACATGACAATCAATTGCTTTTATCACACCATCCTTTGTTGCTCCTAAACGCATATCAAGCCGCATTGGATGCCGTGTATATGAAGATTCGAAAACTTCTTGCCGCGTAAAGACAATCTTTGAAGGTTTACCAGTACGCATTGTCACAAGCGCAACAAACATTTCGCCATGAAGTGCTTGTTTACCACCAAAACCACCGCCAACCCGCGGCTTGATAATCCGAATCTTACTTAGTGGAAGACCAAGGGTCTGTGATAATATCCGCCGAACATGGAATGGAGTTTGTGTTGATGTGTAAATCGTTAGACGATTATGATAATCGAGGCGCGCATTCGCTGTATGTGGTTCTAGCATTGCATGCGCTTGCGCTTGCGTGTAGAACGATTCTTCGATTGTCACATCGCAGTCTTTTAATACTTGATCAACATCACCAACATGCATGTAATAGCTAGCGGCTAAATTCTTTTTTGGATCAAATCCAATCGGAAACATCTCTTTGATGTCTTTTTCCGGATGAATCAATATTGGATTGTCTAAAGCTTTTTCAAAATCAAGAATTGGTTCTAATATTTCGTATTCAACATCAATGAGCGCAAGTGCTTGTTCGGCAACCGCTTCATTAACCGCAGCAACACACGCCACTTCATCACCAACATATCGGACAAACTCATCAAGAACAAATTTATCGTGGGGCGATGGTTCAGGATAACCTTGTCCCGCACGTGTAAATGAAACGCGGGGCACATCATGATAAGTTAAAACTAGTTCAACTCCCGCTAATGCTTGGGCTTTTGTGACATCGATATTTTTAATGCGCGCAAAAGCATGCGGACTACGGAGAATTTTTACAATCAACGAATTTGGAGCAGCTAAATCAGCAGTAAAGGCTGGGCGCCCCTGCATAATGCCTAAACCGGCAAGTGACGGTGTTTTGCGATTAACTGTTTTCATTGTTCATCCCTCACATAGCGTTTGATTGCTTTAAACTGCGATTGATAACCTGAACAACGACATAAATTACCGACGAGATATTGTTTAATTTCTTCGTCAGTCGGATTTTTTAATTCGCGTTTTAAAGCATAGGTTGTAAGGGCAAGACCGGGATTACAAAATCCACATTGATCAGCACCTTCATCAGAGAAAAGTGCGGATATTTTTGCCACTTCATCTTGAAGTCCGTCAACAGTTAAAATTTCATGTCCTTCCGCACGCATCGATAAAAATGAGCAAGAAAGAATCGGCTTACCATCGATTAATACTGTACACGCACCACATGTTGATTCATTGCAACCATCTTTAACTGACAAAATATTGCTATTACGTAGTGTTTCAAGTAAAAATTCACCGGGTTGAACATCAAATGTGCGATGAGCACCATTCAAAATAAAATTAACCTGCATTTTTTGCTACCTCAATTAATCCGCGCCGAACATAGGCACATGTTAGGGTTTTCCGATATGATTCACTGCCCGTTGGCGTTGATAAGAATTTTAATTCTTCACTGGCAATTTCCGCTGCGTTAGCAAAATCTTCCGCCGTTGGGAATGCAATCTTTGCTAAATATTCACTGGCTTTTATTGCCAGAGATGCGCCTTGCGGACGTGCTCCAACAGCGATTTTATAAGCATTATTAGTATAAAGAACAGCAACGTTTAAAATTGCAAAATCAAGTGTTGTATTTGATACTTTTTTAAAATAACCAGTTCCTGGTGATTTTTTTATAATCACTTTTGTCAAAATATCAGTGGTCTTTCCTTTCGCTTCAAGATAATCCACTAAAGAAACAACTTTATGTGGATAAAACATGAGTCGAACGTCGATTGTGACTAATGCGGTTAATAAATCAGAAAAAGCGAACCGCCCAGCGATTGTTCCCCCGATTGTCGCAAGCTGACGAAATGCAACGCCCATGATTTGTTGAGTGGCGAGGGCAAGAAAACCTGAATATACTGCTCGAATTGCGGGATGTTTTTCAAATTGGCGTAAACTGACCATCGCACCAACTTGAATGTCTTCCTCTGTCTCAACAATTTCATTAAGGTTTAAAGCGGTAAGATCGATAAGTGTCTCGGCGCTTTTTGTCGATTTTTTCACCCATAAACCTCCGCCAAGCAACACATTGCGTGGGTTTTCGAGCAATTTCTTGTGGGCATCTTCAAGTGAAGTCGCCAAGTGATAAAGCTTTGCTTCCATTAATTATTTCCTTTCATTAAGTGAATTAAAGGCATTGAAATCTTCAACCGTATCGATATCTATAAGGACGTAAGGATCATCCACCGGCACAATTTCAAAATCAAATTGATCGCGAAATACTTGAAGATTTGAAGTTGGCGGAAAACTTAACAAATCCGTCTTTAACGCATGTTTAATAAAGAGTGGATGACCGGTTTGGCCCTGATATGCGGGGACGGAAATTGGATTTTTGCTTTCAAGTAGTGCAAGATAGGTTTTTTTACTGACAAACGGACAATCGCCTGGAAGAATAAAAAAGTCTTCATGTACGGCCTCTACACCTTTTAAAACTGAGCTAAACATGCCATTTTGATATTGTTCATTAAGAATGACAGTTACCTTATTTAATCCTTTGACAATATCTAATATTTCTTGATGATAGTGACCAGTGACCACAAAAACATTATTAACATATGGACGAACGCCATCGATTGCATGCAAAATCAGGGGTTTACCCTCGTAAGGTAAAAGCATTTTATTAGTTTGTGCGCGACTTGAATATCCGGCCGCCAAAATAATTGCTTGTGCCATTCACACTCCTTAACAAAAATCATCAAAGAATTATATTGGCTTACATTACCCAAATTTACTAATGTTTATGATGAGCGATGAAAGCCCTTTCTAAGTATGTTTTTATTATATATAAATATAAAGTCATTTACAATCAGTCATTTTCCGCTTTTTTTAAACACTTAATATTCGATTTTTCCAATGTGATTTCGCTCATTATTGTTGCTGAATAGCAGAAAATGTATAATGGCATTATTAACGTTTAGGAAAGAAAGTATATCATGAGGAATTAAATAATGAGTCGCTATGTCATTTCACTCGGCGGTAACGCGCTCGGTAATAACGCTGAAGAACAAAAAAGAATACTCGTTGATGTGGCCACTCCAATTGTAAGCTTAATTGAAGCGGGTCATGAAGTTGTTATTGTCCATGGTAATGGGCCACAAGTTGGGATGATTAATCTCGCTTTTAGTGAAGCGCAATCCGTGCCAGATATGCCATTCCCGGAATGCGGGGCAATGAGTCAAGGTTATATTGGATTTCACCTGCAAAACGCCATTAAAAATGCTTTAATCGTTAAAAATATTGATAAAAATGTTGCGACAATTGTCACACAAGTTGTTGTTGATCCAGAGGATCCTTTATTTAAAAATCCAAGTAAACCCGTTGGCGCTTTTTATTCAAAAGAAGAAAGCGAAGTATTAGCGCGCGAAAAAAATTACACAATGAAAGAAGATAGTGGACGTGGCTATCGTCGTGTCGTCGCCAGCCCGCTTCCGATTGATGTAATTGAAAAACCATTTATTCGCTCCTTATTAAAGGATAACCATGTTGTCATCTGTGCTGGTGGTGGCGGAATTCCGGTTATTTACCGTGACCACCATCTCGAAGGTATTGCAGCGGTGATTGATAAAGATTATGCGAGTGCAAAAGTCGCAGAATTAATCGATGCTGATTATTTAGTAATACTAACAGCAGTTACTCACGCTTACATTAATTTCAATCAACCGAATCAGAAAAAACTTGAAGCAGTAACAATTGCTGAAGTCGAAAATTATGCTGAATCAGGGCAATTTGCTAAGGGCAGTATGTATCCAAAAATTCAAGCCTGTTTAATGTTTTTAAAGGGACGTAAAAACAAAACAGCAATTATTAGTTCATTGCAACATGCCGTTGAAGCCTTTGAAGAAAAGACCGGCACAATTATTCGTTCGTAACATTTAAATAAGCACCGCTCATGCGGTGCTTATTGCTAAATTATTGAATGACGCGAACGCGAATCACACCTGGTAGAATTGCTAATTCCTCGCTTAGGCAAATTTTTTCTTCGCATTTTTGTTCAGGTTTTTCGAATTCAACCAGTGTCACAGCGAAGTTGTTTTTTACTTTTGTTAATGCTGCATTAACTTGCGCCTTTGCCCCCGTAATAGCAATGATATTTGGTCCAAGGCCTTCGAGGTTCTGATGAAGCACAACAAGCCGATGAGCATCTAATTTATGCCCAAGCTCAATGTTTGGATAATTGACAGAATTCACAATATTTCCGTTTTCAATAAAATCAATTACTTGTTTAGCGGCCAGATAAGCGCAATTATCTTCTGCTTCTTCCGTCGATGCGCCTAGATGGGGCATTGCAATCACACCATCCATGTTGGCGCTGGTAAAGTTTGGAAAATCGGTCACATATTTATGCACTTTTTTACTTTCAAGGGCAACTTTAATATCTTCATCGTTGACGATTGCATCCCGCGCTAGATTTAAAATCACAACGCCATCTTTCATTTTGGCAATTGATTCTAGATTGATCATTCCGCGGGTAGCGGGGAGCAGTGGCACGTTTAAGCTAATATAATCGGCCACAGAATATATCTCATCACTTGAAGAAACTATTGTGATATCACTTGGAAATAAATAGCTATTTTTTTCAATTGTCGCAGCGGATGGTTCATAGCCATACACCTTCATACCGAGAGCGCCTGCGGCATTCGCTACTAAGGCGCCAACAGCACCAAGACCAAAAATCCCTAGCGTTTTGCCGGCGATTTCTGTGCCCGCGAAAGTAGCTTTGGCTTTTTCCATATTTTTATTGATATCCACATCTTCTTTATTATCTTCGACCCAACGCATTCCATGATAAATATCACGGGCAGCAAGTAGCATCCCGGCAATCGTTAATTCTTTGACAGCATTGGCGTTGGCACCCGGGGTATTAAAGACAACAACACCCGCCTTTGCCACCGCCCATTGGGAGACCAGTCAAACTATTTTTAAATGTTTGTTCAAAGCCAAGAAACTTTAAAATTGAAATATTCACTGATGGATCAAAACGCATGCCGCCCTTGTAGGGTCCAATCGCGGAATTGAATTGGACACGGTAACCAGTATTCACTTGTACTTTTCCTTGATCATCAACCCAAGGCACACGCATCGTAATAATGCGTTCTGGTACCACAATCCGTTCTAATATCGCGTTCTTTTCAATTGCTGGTTCTTTATCGACAAGTAAGTCCATCGAATCAAAGAATTCTTCGACAGCTTACAGAAACTCTGGCTCGTTAGCATACTTACTTTTAACGTTAGCAAAAACTTCATTCAGATAGTTATTCTTATACACTTTGGTTGTCCTCCCTAAGATAACTCAACTCAAACGATAAAAAAATTATATTATTCGAGAATAACCTTCTTTTTGTTTGAGCCAAATATTCACAATGCATAATTGATACTAATTATTTTACATTGGTAGCGCTTACTTAACAATAGCCAATCGTTTTCGTGCGTGTTTTAGTTAATAATTCATATATTTTTTTATTATCTAGATAAATGAAATTTACTAATACAATATTACTATGATGATGTTTAGTGGAAACTACTTAATTAGTTAAAAAGAAAAAGGTCCAATGATTTTACACTCGACCTTTGAATTTGCAATGGCGCGCCCGATACGATTCGAACGTACGACTTCTACCTTCGGAGGGTAGCACTCTATCCAACTGAGCTACGGGCGCATCGCGCTAATTATAATATCATAATCAGCAAAAAAGGGTAGAAAAATAATTAGCCAAGGGCGACATCTAAAACCATCATAATCGCGAAACCGGCCATCACACCAAAAGTGCCAAGATGTGGATTTTCTTCTGAGTTCGCCCCAGGAATTAATTCTTCTGCTACAACATATATCATCGCCCCAGCAGCGAATGCTAATAACCAAGGTAATAAAACAACAATTTCGAAGGCCAAAAAGAAACCAACGACGGCAAATACCGGTTCGACAAGACCAGAAAATGCTCCAAGATTAAAAGCGCGCCGGCGAGAACCTGTTTCAGAAAATAGCGGCATCGACACTGCCGCACCTTCTGGTAAGTTTTGAATAAACATACCAATAGCTAAGGCCATTGCTCCGATTAACGTCATTGATGTCGTCGCGTGTTGCTCTTGTAAAGCTAAAGCCGCCCCAAAAGCAAACCCAACAGCAAGTCCTTCGGGGATATTATGAATCGTCATCGCTAAAAACAATTTCCAACCTCGTGATAATTTGCGTGTGTGGGGTCCTTCTTCTTCGTTGGTTGCGCCGTGTAAGTGCGGCACTATTTTATCAATTGCAAATAGAAACAAACCCCCACAAAGAAAACCAATTAAGGCCGGTAACCAAGCAACATTTTCAAATGGGCTCACTGTTTCTGCTTGTTCGATGGCCGGAATTAGTAATGACCAAACACTCGCGGCAATCATCACACCAGCGGAAAAGCCTAAAAATATTGTGTTCAACTGGGAAGGAATGCGTTTTTTAAAAATAAACACAAAAGCGGCCCCAATTACTGTTCCAATACCGCCTAACGATAAACCAATAATAATTAATAATTCATCACTCATATAAAGTTCTCCGTGTTCTGAATTAGAAAAATGTTTCAAACATCCGCATGACCCACCCGATGAGGCGAGAAAAAACGCTAAATGTTTTAATCTTTTCTAAAGTGATTTTTTCGCTCATTTGGAGCGTTTTTTGATAGTCATCTTCAATCACCTTAGCAATAGCGGGATCATAACAAACAACACCATTTTCGTAATTTAAGTAAAGCGAGCGAAAATCGAAGTTTACCGAACCAATAGTGAAAAATTGATCATCGCTGACTACAACTTTAGCATGATTAAACCCCGGTGTATATTCGTATATCTTAATTCCAGCATCTAATAGTTCTTTATAGTAAGAACGCGCAACCAGGAAAGGTATTTTTTTATCAGGAATCGCCGGCATTATAATCACAACATCAATTCCGCGTTTCGCAGCAAATAAAAGGGCTTGGAGCAAGCGATCATTAAGCACTAAATAGGGGGTGTGGATATGATAATATCGCTCAGCATTCGCAAGTAACGAGAGGTAGATATTTTCGCCTGGGTTTTCGCGGTTTTCAGGTGCATCGGTATACGGTGTAACAAAGTTACGGGCGGGATATTTCACTTCGCGATATTCAGCTAAATATGGTTCAACAATTTGTGGTTTCTTGCTGCGAATTGACCACATATTGATAAATTGAATTGTTAATGCATTGACCGCCGAGCCTTCAATTTTCAAAGCCGTATCTTTCCAATGGCCAAAGCGTTCGTACTGATTGATATATTCATCAGCAAGATTTATTCCACCAACAAAACCCACACGACCATCAATTACAAGAATTTTGCGGTGGTCACGGTTATTCTGATAAGAAGATATCACCGCCTTAATTGGGGCAAATACACGGCATTTAATTCCAAGTTTACGCATTTTCTTATAATAATTTCGGGGCAATGAAGTAAAAGTATTAAAGCCATCGTACATCAATCTTACTTCGACACCACTAGCGACTTTGGTTTTTAAAATTTCGAGTATCTGATCCCACATCACCCCGGGTGTAATAATAAAATATTCGAGAAATATGAACTTCTCAGCCTTTTTTAATTCCTCTAATAAGTCCGGGAAAAAAACATCACCAAGCGGATAAAACTCCAAATTATTATCTTGATAAGTCGAAGCCGCACCATAATTTTCAAGATATTTACATAACCGTGCATAACGGGGTAACTGTTTTTGTAAATTTTGTTTCACAGCTGCGTCTTGTTCATGATAATGTCTTGTTTCAGAAACCTTTGCCGTTAACATGCGTGAAACTGTCCGGGCGTTTGGAATAATTTGAATAAACAAGAACAAAAGTGATCCTAAAACCGGTAGTAAAGAAATAACAACTAACCATACAATTTTATACGAAGGATCAATCCGGCGGTTCAATGTCACAATTGTTAAGATAATCCGTAATAAGAGATCGATTCCAACCACGATAATTAAAAGCCAAAACCAAACTTGCGATTCATGCCAAATATAAATTACTCCAGCATATACCGCAAAAATCATAATCACAATTTGCAGCAACACCAAGGAGATAGTGAGTGCCATTTGATTAAGAAAAATACGTGTTAATAGTGATCGCGGATGGCGAGAAGGGTGCTTGTTGTTTGTCATAATTAATCGTTTACATTTATATTTTATCATTATTTAAAATTATTGTCGGCACACTGAATAATTATACTAGTATTTATGTATAAAAAATTATAAATTGTATGCGTTGTAAATTTATTAAAATATTTGTAAGATTATGGTGAAAATATGAAAAAGTTTCGTGATCTATTAGCTAAAGATATCGAGAGCGCTAAAGTGATTATTGCAGGGCTCCCTTTTGATGACCATGCTTCGGTTGGTAAAGGTAGTGCATTAGCACCCCTAAAAATCCGTAAGCTCTCGGCAGATCTCCCTCCCTTTTCGCGCGATGGTATTGATATACGTGATTTTCCTATTTTCGATTATGGGGATTTTTCATCTAATGACTTTAGTGAGATTACCTTAGCCGCTCAAACGCTTTTTAAGCGGGAGCGGTTTTTGCTTTTTATTGGCGGTGATCATTCGTATACGATTCCGCTGATTCCCGCTTTTATTCAAGATGCAAAGAAACGGAAGAAAACACCGGTTCTCATTCATATTGATGCCCATCCTGATATTTGTGATGTTTATCATGGCTCAATGTTCTCGCATGCTTGCCCTGTTCGTCGTTCAATTGATGCTGGTATTAAAACCGAAAACATTGTTTTAATTGGAATTCGCGGTTATGAAGCGCAGGAAGTTTCATATTTTAAAGAACATCCCGAGATTTCCGTTTTTAATGCCTCGACACTGCTTAAAGATGGGATTGATCGTTTATTAGCGCGCCTCGCTCAATACCAAAAAGATGAATATGATGTTTATCTTTCCTATGATATCGACGCTAATGATCCATCTTACGCGCCGGGAACAGGAACACCGGAAGCTTTTGGTCTACCTGCTCCAATGACACTGGAAATTATTTTATCAATCATTGCTAAGCTTAATGTCCGGGCGATGGATTTAATGGAAGTTGCGCCCCCCCTTGATACAAATGATGTAACAACGTGGCTTGCTTTAAAAACAATATACGAGATATTTGCATGCTTAAAAGAAAAGGAGAAAACTGCTGCATGAAACATACAACGCTTGATGCTTATAATTCTAATCCACGCCAACTTGATGATATTAAACTCATCTATGAGGTGCTCACAACCCTTGCCTACAAATTAAAACTCAATGCAATTTGCCCACCACAAATTGTGCCCTATTATTATGGAAAGGTAAAAAAAGATATTGGAGTTTCCGGCTTTATTCTTTTAGAAGGCGGTCATATTACGATTCACACATTCCCATTACGTGAATGCTACTTTTTAGATGTGTTTTCGGTTAAAGATTTTGATCCGGAAATCATTGAAAACTACTTGTCACTAATCCTTCCCTACACGGCGCGAGAATCACTATTTATTCCTGATGGTCGGCGGACACCACTCGTCCATACACGCGAGTATCATCCAGCCTCGGATTTTGGCCCTCATGTCATGGTTGATATTCAAACCAAAGATAAAATTGATATGGAAAAAATGTCGGACTTTCTTGAACAACTTGTACCCGATATCGGCATGGATCCAATTACACGTTCTTACGTTTTAAAAAGCTCGATTCGGAAACCAAAATTCTTAACTGGCATTATTGTCATCGCCCAATCGCATATCTCAATGCATTATGAATATAAGACAGGTAAACTCTATTTTGATGTATTCTCTTGCCGGGCATTTGATACTTCCGTATTAGATCCTTATCTTGCGATGCTTGGCGAGAATAAATTTAATATTCTTGTCCCCCGCGGAAGTGATCACATTGATAAAGTAAAGGCTAATCACGCGCGCGATGAATTCCGCGCAAGTGGTCGCTGGCAAAGACAAATTCGTAAATAAAAACAAATCCCTGGTCGAATTGCCAGGGATTTTTATTAAATTGCCTTCTTTTTGATGTTGGGATTCATTAGTGGAATCTCATTGCGATCAAGTGCGGTTAGCATAATTTCCGCACTCGCAACATTCGTGGCAAGGGGTGTCGCCGTCACGTCGCATAAGCGAAGCAAGGCGCTAATATCTGGTTCATGTGGTTGCGCGGATAAAGGATCGCGCAAGAAGATTACTAAGTCAAGTGCGTTATTGGCAATCATTGAACCAATTTCTTGATCTCCACCCAAAGGTCCACTCTTTTTACATGTAATTGTTAGTCCAGTTGCATTCGCAACGAGTTTCCCGGTTGTGCCAGTTGCATAAATCTCGTGTTGACTAAGGGCGTTTTTATATTTAATGGCAAGACCAATCATTTCTGGCTTCTTTTTATCATGGGCAATAAGCGCAACACGCATAGTAATTCTCCTTTGAGCTATCTGCTAGTCTAATGTTAACATAAGTTTAATTAGCGATTAACTACTTCTAGTATTTATCTATAATTTTACTCGTTCAATACGTTTAGCCTGCTCTAATATCGTGATCGAGTTCTTCATCCCATAAGGTAACACGATTACGACCTTCTGCCTTAGCATGATAAAGCGCAACATCAGCTTGGGAGATAATTGTCTCGTGTTGACCACGGACGTGTTCGTCACAATTAACTAATCCGATACTAATCGTAATTGGATCTTGATCGACAGGGATTGTCATTGTTTCTAAACGAATCAATTCGGCGATTTCAAAAGCTTCTTCTTTGTTAGTATCATAAACAAGTGCAACAAATTCCTCGCCTCCATAACGATAAAAATATATTGGATATTTATTTTGATAGTTAGCAAGAAAATTACCAAATGATTTTAAATACTCGTCCCCCACACGGTGGCCATGTTGATCATTATAATTTTTGAAATTATCAATATCGATCATCATTAATGCTGAAGGACATTTAGTTGTTCCGTCTTCGAATTGATGAATCGTTTCAAATAGTTTCCGCCGATTGTTCAATCCGGTTAATACATCTGTTTCTTTTTCTAAAATTAATTGATAACGGATTTCAAACGTTTCAAGCCGACTACGTAGAAAAAGGCGTCCAAATAGAATGCCGAGTGCAAGCGCGATAAAACCATTAAGTAAATCAACACCTCCAAGGATTGCACCTTTATAGATGTAAGAGAAAACTGTATAAATAACATAAAAAGCTGTGATAAGCAAATTAAAGCGGAACGGGTTATCAATGAATAAGAGTGAAATCAAAGCAAAGAAAACAAGAATTGTCCCGCCGGGGTATTCTGGATAGATAAAAACACCTAGATAAAAAACTAGTGAAAAAGCAATTAAAACTAATAAATATGCACCAATTAAAGCGTATTTTACCCTTTTTAAAACACTAAATATAACTAACAACAAAACAGATGATAGACAAGCCGCTAAATACGCGGGAAAAGCAACATACATATTTGGACGAAATAGCGAAATAATTGATGGAATAAGTGTGATTACGCTAGCAATCCATAATGCTTCTGGTACGACTTTAGCATTATATTCTTTGATCGAAACTTTATGTTTTTTTAAAAGCTGCGAGAGCTGCCTCGGCTCAAGAAAAAGCTTCATTTTTTCAGTCATTGCGTCCCCCTCATATAATTTGACACAAAAATGAAATTTAAATACAGTCTATTCCTATTAGCAAAAGATTAGTCAGTGCTCAAGCATAAATTATCGCTATAGTATTAAACACAAAATGTAATTCTCTATTTATATACTATCATTTATAAACAAAAATGTGTTTTTTTCATTAAAAAAATTTGGAATATTTATATTACTATTCATCATAAAAGCTGATTTTATTTTAACCAGTTCGCTT
>Ga0265294_10001368_pt1 | contig 32844 bp, 27 predicted proteins | sample MunlanPumphouse3_FD_192504 | JGI IMG/M metagenome (GOLD analysis project Ga0265294, IMG submission 192504) | Groundwater microbial communities from a municipal landfill in Southern Ontario, Canada - Pumphouse #3 | ecosystem: Environmental > Aquatic > Deep subsurface > Groundwater | place...
TATGGAAGAAGAAATCCAAAAAGGAATGGATATGATAAGAGCTGATGAGAACTGGTTTAATGATATAAAGAAGAAAGCCAAAGAAAACAAAAACACAGTCGATAAACAGCTGTATATGGATGTCTGCTGGACAATTAAACTTAATGAACAGCATGGAGAAAGCAATAATAGGTTTAAGAGAAATCCAAGAACAGGAGTTTATAGCTTCCTCTTGGTTATTGCTGATGAAAAAGCCTTAAAAGAAATACCTAAAGAGATAAAGAATATTGGAATATCAGACTCTATTAATGGCTTTATTAATCCTTATGATTACTTTTTAAATGGTAAAGGCAAGAGCATAAAAGGAATTAGTACAAGTTTTTCAAAGGAACAATTAAGCCTCAAAGCTATTATCTCTCCAGAAAGCGGAGTATATGTTGATATTCTTTCTTATCCATCTGAAGACTTTAAGATAAGTCCTAATAATGGGAAACTTGGCAATACTGATACATTATATTATAAGGCACTCTACCAACAATACTTTCATAATGTGCCAACAACTCATTTCTTAAAGAATATCCCCTTAGTTGAAGACGTCCTTGATGATAGCTATACAACAAAAGAATATAATGAAAACCTTAAGAAATACAATAATAGTTTAAGCCTTATTGTTGACCATCCATATATTACAGACTACCCAGGAAAGACTGTTAGGGTGGATAATGCGGGAAAGTATATTTCTTTAATTAATCCTGGTAATGAAAACAGGAAAGACAAGCCAAAGAAAGAAAGTGTTGGTATTAGTTCAAGGATTGGTTTTACTTATGGTAAGTTTAGGGGGAAGATAAAATTCCCTGCACAGCTTAATAAATCCGGTGTTTGGAGTGGTCTAACTAATGCTTTTTGGCTAATCTACCAATCGGAGCAAGAGTGGAACCAAAGAAGAACGTGCGATAAGGGTGGCTATGTTAAATATGCTCAAGATGACGGAACAAAAGCTGAAAGAACAAAATCCTCAAACTATTCTGAAATTGATATTGAGATAATAAAGACTTCAAAATACTTGGAGGACGGCAGCGAAATCATTCCAAAAGGTTATAACTCATTTAATAAGGACGAATGTGTCTTAGCTTGCACAAACTGGGATTTAGCTTGTCCAAGTCCTACGAACTTCTTTAATGGAGGAAGCCATAAATACAAATATCTTTCAAAAGAATACTCCTATCTGCGCTGGTATGATGCTTATCGAGCCTTGACTTCAAGAGAGACCATTTCTAATAATATATTCCATAACGAGTACTACTATTACGAAATTGAATGGAAGCCAAACGAGATAATTTGGAGGATTGGTGAAAGCCCAAATAAGATGTATGTAGTAGGTTATATGAGTGATAAGTTTACTGTGATACCAAACAACCAAATGATTAGCGTAATTACTCAAGAATATCACTACTCTGAATTTTGGCCACCAGTTATCTATGACCAAAACTTCCTACCTTATCCAAAGAAAGATATTGAAGGAAGAGTTTACGAAATTGTGGTAGAATAATATCAAAAGAAAGAACTATGAAATCAAATCTAAAAAGCGTATTTCTTGTAATTATTGCAAGCTTACTTATATCTGCGTCAAGTTTTGGACAAGAGAAAAGACCTGACTTTGTAAATAATAGGGAATATCCTCAGTGGTTTAAAGATGCTAAGCTCGGAATATTTATTCACTATGGCTTGTATTCTATCCCTTCTTGGAGTGGGAAAGAACAGTATGCAGAATGGTTCTATAAAGGTTTGATTTCTGGAGATACAGCAAGGATAGAATTTCAAAAGAAAGTCTTTGGAGAGAATTTTAAGTATGAAGACTATAAGGATATCTTCAAAGCAGAGATGTTTAATGCTGATGATTGGGCTGATTTATTTGAAAAAAGCGGAGCAAAGTTTGTTCTCTTTACCTCAAAGCACCATGATGGATATTGTATGTGGGGTTCAAAATATGCAAAGGGTTGGAATAGCGTTGAGACTGGGCCAAAGATAGATTTCTGCCAAGAGCTTACCGATGCAGTTCGCAAGAAAGGATTGGAAATGGGTATGTATTATTCCCTAACAGAGTGGACTAATCCTCTTTATAGATGGACAATAGACACTAATATAACGATTGAAAGATACACAACAGAACATCTAATCCCTCAATTCAAAGAAATGGTTGAACGTTTTAAGCCAAGTGTAATATTTTCTGATGGAGATTGGGACCATAGTTATAAAGACTTTCATTCAGACGAGCTTGTTGACTTCTATTATAAGACAGTTGGTAAGAAAGGAATTGTTAATAATAGATTTGGTGATGGATTTAAGCACGGATACTTAACACCTGAATATAGTGCTGGTATTATTGAGTCAAGCCAACCTTGGTCTGAATGCAGAGGAATAGGCAGGAGTTTTGGCTTAAATAGGAATGAAGACCTTGAAACTTATAAAAGTTCTGACGAAATCATTAAACATTTTGTCCAATTAGTTGCTGGAGGTGGCGGACTAACCCTTAATGTTGGACCTTCCGCAGATGGACAAATCCCACTCTTGCAACAAGAAAGATTATTAGACCTTGGAGCATGGTTAAACATAAATAAAGAAGCAATATATGGCTCAAAACCTTATCAGAAGCCTTATGATGAAAAGGAATCCACAGCAATAGTTTATTATGATTCCGTTATCGATTTCAATTGGGTAAGGAACTCCCCTATCAAGCCTGTTTCAGAAGATAATTTCAAAGTTAAGTGGGAAGGCGAAATCACACCTAAGTTTAGCGAGAAATACACAATCAGTTGCCAAGCCGATGATTATGCTATCGTTTACCTTAATGACAAACTAATAATTGACACTAGAAACAAGATAAACTCTTATAATATCACCCTTAGCAAAGGAGAGAATTATAATATGCTAATTGATTATCATGAAACCGACCTTGAAGCAAGCATTAGCCTAAACTGGCAAAGTAAATCCCAAGCAAAAGAACCTATTAATGCAAAATGGAATGCTACCTACACTTGGAACAAAACCTATGTCTGTTATACCACAAACCAATCCAACCTCTACGCCATATCCTATTCAATCCCAAAAGACAACCTAATTCTAAAACTAAACACATCTCCAAAAAAGGATATGAAAGTCTCTTTCTTAGACAACCCAGACCTTGTAATCCCATGGGAATACAAAAACGGCAACCTAATAATAAACACCTCCAACATCAAATACTCAGACGTTAAATCCAAGTCTTCTTTTGTCTTCAAACTACAAGATTATCTTAAATAAGAGAATCAGGACTTAATCCCCTCAAAGACCAAGACTTACAAAAATAAATCCGTATAGGAATTTTCTCGATCTTTGCATTCATGCCCCTCCATTGGCAATAGAGAGGGTCTTCATTGGCAATATAACTATTCTCCATTGGCAATGGAGACCCTCTCTATTGCCAATGGAGGCTCATCGAAGCGCTGTAATAAATAATTAATACGCAGGTTTAGAAAATTAATACTGCGTTTTAATTTTCTGAAACGGAGTGTTATTAAACAAAAAGAATTGATTTACTTCCCAAGTGTTTTGGTCGATAAATCAATTCTCTGTTTTTGATTGACTATTTAGTTTAATTAATCTTCAACTATCTTAGTCTACTATTACAATTCCTAAGTATAAGACTAAACCTATTAAGCCTTCTTTTGAGAAACGGGCTTTCTTGATTTTGTTATTTCTAGGGTCGATTATGTAGTTGTGGGCAGTGGTAAGGTCTGCTTTCTCAAGGTTGGTATTAGAGAATAGGGCACTTGTTAGATCGCAGTTTTTCAGTACTGACATTGATAAGTCTGATTCGCTAAAGTCAACTTCGTTAAGGTTGCATTCTACAAACTTTGTGCGTTTTAGTTTTGTCCTCATAAATGAAGCATATTCTAAGTGGCATTTCTCAAAGCTAAGTGACGAGAAGTCTTTCATATTAAGAAAGCTTGTGCCTGTCATCTTGCATTCTTTAAACCTAACGTCCCTAAACGATGAATCCATTTTTGTAAGGCTGAAGTTGGAGAATTCAAATGTGCAGTCTTCAAATACAATATTGCATAATTGCATGCTTGAAAAGTCACAGTTTGAGAACGTGCAGTCTTCGTATTCCTCTTCTAATGCAGTTTCGTTGAAGTTTATATTAGTTAGTTTCTCGCCAATTACCATATCAAAAATTAGTTTCCGAAGTCGTCAAACCTTATATTCTCTGGTGGTACTCCAAGTTTATCTAACATTGCAACAACTGCATCTGTCATAAGCTTTGGTCCACAAAGGTAGTATTCAATTTCCTCTGGTTCTGGATGGTCTTTTAGGTAGTTATCATATATTACTTGATGTATGAATCCTACATAACCTGTCCAATTATCTTCTGGCTTTGGCTCACTTAGGGCAATATGGAACTTAAAGTTTTCATGCTCTTTCTCAATTGCTTCAAAGTGGTCGCAGTAGAATAATTCTCTTAGTGAACGTCCTCCATACCAGAAAGTAGCTTTCCTATGTGTGTCTTGGGTTAGGAATTGGTCGAAGATATGTGAACGCATTGGTGCCATTCCTGCTCCTCCTCCAATAAACATCATTTCTCTATCAGTTTCTTGAATGAAGAACTCTCCATAAGGACCAGATATTGTTACTTTATCTCCTGGTTTTAGTGACCAAATATATGAAGAACAAATTCCTGGATTAACTTTCTTAAAGCCTCCTATTTTTCTGTCGAATGGTGGTGTTGCTATTCTAATATTTAGCATTACAATATCACCTTCGGCAGGATGGTTAGCCATTGAATAAGCTCTGAATATGTTTTCGGTATTCTTCATTTTCAAATCCCAAACCTTCATCTTATCCCAGTCTTCGTGGTAGTTGTCTAAGACTTCAAAGTCTTTGTAGGCAACCTCGCATTTTGGAACATCAATTTGAATATATCCTCCTGAGCGGAAGTTTAGTCTTTCTCCCTCTGGAAGTTTTACCACAAACTCTTTGATAAAGGTTGCTACGTTGCAGTTAGAAACCACTTCGCATTCCCATTTCTTTACTCCAAATATTTCTTCAGGTATAACAACCTTCATATCTTGTCTTACCTTAACTTGGCAGCTAAGATGTACATTTTCCTTTTGTTCCTTACGGCTAAGATGTGGCTTTTCGGTTGGAAGAACCTCTCCTCCCCCCTCTGTTACCTGACACTTACAAAGTCCACAAGTTCCCATTCCTCCACAAGCTGATGGAAGGTAGATTTTATTATCAGAAAGAGTGTTTAGTAGGGTTGAACCTGGCTGAACAGTTAGTTCTTTCTCATCGTTGATTGTTAGTGTAACCTCTCCCTGAGGCAGTAGTTTCTTGCGAGCAAACAGCAACATCCAAACAAGAAGTAGGATAATCACTAAGAAAACTAATACACTTATAATTATTATTTTTACCATTTCTTCTAAGTTTGTTTTAGTCCTACAATTTTATTCCTAAAAAGCTCATAAAAGCTATTGCCATAAGTCCTGTTATGATAAAGGTTATACCTAATCCTTTTAGTGGGGCAGGTATTTGAGAATAACGTAGCTTTTCTCTTATGGCTGCTATGCCTACAATTGCTAAAAACCAACCTATTCCTGAACCAAATGCAAATGCTGTTACTTCGCCTATGTTAGAATATTCCCTCTCTTGCATAAATAAAGAAGCTCCAAGAATAGCACAATTAACAGCTATTAGAGGAAGGAAAATTCCTAATTGAGCGTAAAGAACAGGAGATGTTTTTTCAACAAACATTTCAACAAGCTGAACCATTGCAGCAATAACAGCAATAAAGATAATAAAGCTTAGATAACTTAAATCAATTTCTGCTAATTTAGGGCTAATCCATGCTAAGGCTCCTTCTTTTAAGAGGAAGTTATCGATAAGGTAGTTTACTGGAACAGTTATTAAGAGAACAAAGACTACTGCCAAACCTAATCCTATGGATGTTTTAACAGTCTTAGATACCGCCAAATAGGAACACATTCCTAAGAAGAAGGCAAAAATCATATTGTCAACAAAGATTGACTTTACGAATATATTTATTATTTCTTGCATAATTTCAAATTCTTAAGTGTTGTTAGTTTTCACAAAGTTCTTTATTCCTTGACCTTTGTACCCATATTATTAATCCAACAAGTATTAGAGCCATTGGAGGCATAATCATTAGACTGTTATTTTGGTATCCCATATCGTAGAAGGACTGAGGTATTACTGGATAGTCCCAAAGTGTACCACTGCCAAATAGTTCTCTAATAAATCCAACTATAATAAGAATAATTGAATAGCCTAATCCATTTCCAAGTCCATCTAACATTGAATCAAATGGTTTATTACTCATTGCAAAAGCTTCAAGTCGTCCCATAACAATACAGTTAGTGATAATAAGACCAACAAAGACTGAAAGTTGCTTGCTTACATCGTAAACAAAAGCTTTAAGCACTTGGTCAACTAAGATAACAAGGAGTGAAACAACTACTAATTGAACGATAATTCTAATTCTTGATGGTATTGTCTTTCTAAGAAGGGAAATAATTAAATTTGCCATAATTATAACAACAATTACACTTAAAGACATTACCACTGCTGGTTCAAGCTTTGCAGTAACGGCTAAAGCAGAACAAATACCCAATACCTGAACAGTGATTGGGTTTTCCTTTGAGAGAGGATTCTTTATTAGTTTAAAATTTATTCCTGCCATAAGATTATTTTTTTAGAGAGTTAAAGTAAGGGATATAAAATTTCAAGTTATTGCTTAGCATATCGCTAACTCCATTAGAAGTTATTGTTCCTCCTGAAATAGCATCAACCTCATGAGGCTTGCTTTTATCAGCTGCTTTCTTTACCTCAATAGATGTGAAATCCTCACCCTCAAATATTGTCTTACCTTTAAATTGATCTTCAAACATTGGAGTAGCAATTTCTGCTCCAAGCCCTGGGGTTTCTCCCTTATGGTCAAAATTAACTCCTACAATTGTGTTTAGGTCATCGGCAAAAGCAATGTTTCCCCAAATTCCGCCCCATAGTCCGTTGCCAATTACTGGAACAACATAGGTTTTCTTCCCTTCTTTTTCATAAACAAAAACAGGAAGAACGGCTGATGGGTCGTTGGTTTTAACAAGTGCCATTTGTTTTTTTGTGTCAATGGTAAATGGATTAATCTCTCCAACTGTTTGTTCACCATTAATAAATGTAGCAACTACCTCTCCTTTTGAATTTACTGCATGTTGCTCTTTGAAGTATTTGTTAAATAGTTCTTCTGCATTATTTGCGTCAGACTCAAGTCCAACTGCTCCTAATAGTTGTTGCATTTTCTCAACCCTAATATTCTTATCTTGGAATGGCTTCAAACCAACCGCTGCTAAGGTTAGGATAAGTGCTGAAAAAACAACTAATACTGTTGCGTATATATAAATGTATCTATTACTAAACATTTGTTCCTCCTTTCAATTTCCAACGTTTTGTTCTCATTATAATGTTTGCATCAACTACGAAGTAATCTATTAGTGGTGCAAAGACGTTAAGAAGTAGTATTGACAACATCATTCCTTCTGGATATGCAGGATTCACAACCCGAATAAGGACTGCCATAACTCCAATTAAGAAACCGTATATCCATTTCCCCCTATTGGTCTGTGCTGCAGTTACTGGATCGGTTGCCATAAAGACTGCTCCAAACATAAAGCCTCCCATCACGAAATGATAGTAGAAAGGTAGTTGTGTGTATGGATTTGAACCAAAATAGTTAAAGGTTAAGCCCATTGCTGCTCCTCCAAGGAATACTGATAACATGATTTTCCAGTTACCAATGCCTGTTATAAGAAGAAGAATAGCTCCAAGTGCAATTGCAATTACAGATGTTTCTCCAATACTTCCTGGCATAAAACCAATTATCATTTCTAAGATAGAGGTTGATGGCATAGTTCCTCCTGTCATCATTTCTGAAAGTGGTGTTGCTCCTGAAAAAGCATCTGCCTTTTCTGCTATCCAAACCTTGTCGCCTGACATTGAGCTTGGAAAAGCAAAGAATAGGAAAGCACGTGCTAAGAGTGCAGGATTCATAAAGTTCATTCCCGTTCCTCCAAAGACTTCTTTACCAATTATTACTGCAAATATTACTGCAAGAGTAAGCTGCCATAGTGGAACATCTGGAGGCATAATTAATGGAATAAGCATACCTGAAACCAAGTAACCCTCATTAACTTCGTGACCTCTCCACTGTGCAAATGCAAATTCAATTCCAAGTCCAACACCATAGGAAATAACTAAGATAGGTAGTATTTTCACAATACCATACCAAAGGTTTCTCCAAATATCATCGAAAATACCTGTTGTTTCTCCTAAAGAAAGGAAGTGTTGGTAGCCTATATTGTAGGTACCTATTAGAAGAGCTGGTAGCAATGCTATAATAACAATAGTCATTGTCCTTTTCATATCTAATGCATCTCTGAAATGTGCTCCTGACTTTGTTGTTGTCTTCGGTACAAAAGCAAATGTTTCAAAGGCATCAAACGTAGAATGAAGCCAAGGGAACTTGCCCCCTTTTTCAAAGTTAGGCTTTATATTATCTAATAAATTTCTTACCCATTTCATTCTCCAAGTTCCTTTCTCATTAGTTCAAGACCTTCTCTAATTATTTGTTGAATATCTGTTTTTGAAACATCCACAACTTCGCAAAGTGCAAAATCTTCCGCATCAACTTCATATATTCCTAACTCTTCCATCAAATCAATATCTCCAATAATACAAGCCTTGATAAGTTGCATAGGATAGATATCTAATGGTAACACTTTCTCAAACTCTCCTGTCATAACAAATGCACGTTTGCCACCATGAAGATTGGTATCGATATTAACTGGCTTTCTATTTTGTTTTGGGAGCAGTTGAAGGAAACCAGAAAGGAAGGTGCGATAGAGACTAAATTTCTTAAATCCTGGAAGAACCCAGCCTAAGAAATCATAGTAGTCACCCTCTGTTATAACAGAAACAAGATTATCATAAGCCCCAAGGTAACCCATAGGACTAATTGTCTTTCCTGTCAAAACACTTCCACTTATATATCGTAGATGATTTTCTTTATTAACATTGCCCTCAAACAAATGCTCTAAACAAGCTCCAAGTTTAAGTTTATAGTATTGAGGATTTATAACCTCATTACCAACTAATGCAATCATTCTATCTTTTTCAACCCTTCCTGTTGCAAATAGCTTTCCAATGATTGTTAAGTCTTGTGCATCAATATACCAAACACTATCTCCCTTATTGATTGGGTCAAGTTTTGCTATCTGAATGCTAACATTTCCAACCGGATGCTGACCTTTGAACTTATTTATCTCAACTCCTTGCAATTTTAAAAGCTCATCGCAAGTGGTTTTATCACAACTAAGGTTCACATGTACTTTTCCATTGGTTAGTTTCTTTAAAACATCAACCCCCAATTGAATCTCTGCAGCCTTTCCTTTAAGTAGGATATTGTAATCTGCAGCAAGTGGAGAGGAATCGAAGCCAGAAACGATTATACATTTAGGACTTGACTCTGGATTAGGAATAACTGAATAAGGACGCTTACGAATAAGGGCCCAAAGTCCAGACTTAAGAAGTTTTTCAACTACCTCATCCCTATTCATCGTTGCTAAGGATTCTTTACCGAAATCTTCGTATTCTTGAACTGAGTCGGGAGTGATAACTACTTCCTCAATAACTCTTTTTTCGCCCCTAATGATGGATTTTACAACACCACTAACGGAAGAAGTGAAAAGAATTTTCTCGTTATGTTTTGCATAGAAAATTGGGGAGCCAGCCTTGACCTTATCACCCTCCTTAACCATCATCTTAGGAATTACTCCAATGAAGTCAGTGGGTTTAATAGCATAAGATTCCACCCTTGGGATTAAAATCTTATTAGTTGCCTCGCCAATTATCTTTATGTCAAAACCTTTCTTAACTGTAATTATATTAGACATAAATAATTGAATCAATTTATTCTTACGTAATATTATTTTTGATTAATCGACAAAATTACAATATAAAAATCGAAGCAGCAAGTATAAAACCAAATTTTGATTGTTATTTGAAATAAAGGCTTAACTCATAGATTCTATTAGGCTTTGACTTAGTAGCTATTATTAGAAAAGCTGACAATAAAGACAAGAAAAATGAGATAAATAATTGAATCAAAGAAAGAAGAAAAATGAATCAAAGAAAGGATTTCTTGAATCAAAGGAATAATTTACTGAATCAAAGGAATAAAAAATTAAAACGCTATAATAAATTACTGAATCGCTGTTTCAATACTCAAATGATGCACATCTTTCATACCAAATGATGCACATCTTTCGGGGTGAAAGATGTGCATCATTTTATTTTAAGGAAATTTAAGGGTAGTTTTGGATAGAAAACTTCAAGGTCTTAATCCCATTGTTTCTATTATGCAAATATACGAAATATTCTTGTATTAATCAATAGTTTTACAAAAAAAAGTGGCTACCTTTTTCAAGATAACCACTCCTTAGTGTTTAAGAGTTTTTATGCTCTTATTCTATTTGCTATTTAACAATTAGCTTTTGAGTTCTGCTTATATCTGAGTTTTGAATTCTGATATAGTAAACTCCCTTTGCTAAGTTGTTAAGGTCTATTGTTTGTTCTAAAACTCCATTTACAGGTTTGGCATCGATTGTTTTAATAACTCGTCCTTGAACATCACTTAATGCAATCTCAACTTCACCATTTATTCCAGTTACAATTAGTTTTGTTTGGTTAGTTGCAGGATTTGGATACATAACAATTGAGACTTCGTTTTTAATTTCTTCATTCAATGACCATGGAGCAGAGGTTAATATTTGTCCATAAACTTTTATTCCACTTACTGTTCTTGCATAAGCTCTTACATTATAGGTTGCTCCTTCTGTTAATGTAGTTAAATTAGCTGAAATTTCTTCTAATCCTGATGCTGCTATGTTAGATGCGTTATCCCAGGCTTGCGTTGATCGTTTATATTCAAATCCTCTTACATCTATTTCTTCTGATTTCTTTATGATTGTTCCATAGAAGGTTGCAGAGGTTGGAGATATTCTAACTATAGAGTCAGTTGTTACTACTGGAGGAAGAATATGTTTTGTTGTAAATATTTCTATATTTCCATAAACTTTTCCATGTGTTGCTGTGGTTACATATGCTCTAACAGTATATTGTGTAGCAACTGACAATCCTGTTGCAGTATAAGTAAATGATGATGTTCCTCCTATTACTTCGAGTTCTGTCCAGGTGCTTGTTAATGTTGATTTATATTCAAATCCCATTGTTTGTATTGCCTCTGATGTTTGTACGTATGTTCCATTAAACACTGCTGATGAATGGAGTATTTGGGCTGCAGGAACTGCAGTAGTTACTATTGGAGGCGTTGCTATACTGGTTGTAGTAAATTGTTTTTGTCTCCATGAAGAATATGTAGTTCCACAATTTGCTCTAATATATAATGTATATGAAGCATTTGGTGCTAGTCCTGTTAGATTAATGCTTGTATTTGTAGCTATAATTGGAGCACCTGCTGTTCCTACTTTTAGCTCCCATGATGATTCGGAACCAACTGCTGACCAAGTTACGCTAGCAGAAAGATTAGAAGGTATTATTGCAATATTAGTTGGAGGAGTGCATGGATTGAAAACTACGTCGTAAACTTTAATATCGTCTAATGCTACTCCACGTCCGAAACCTTGTTTCCCTTCAAAGGCTATTTGGTAGGATGTTGAAGGATTTGGAAGAGCAATAGAGTCTAATCTATATGAGGCAATGTCTGTTGTATAGTGTAATAATTGTACCCAAGAACTTGAAGTGCTTGTACGATAAAATACTTTTAATTCATCTTGGTCATTTACCCATTTTGGTTGCATATGCCAGAATGAAACGTAAGGTTGTATCAATCCGGTTAAGTCAAGTTCGGGTGAAACCAGCTTTGTTTTGTATCCTGTTAAATTATTCGCATAAAAGAAATTCGCAAAACCAGATCCTGTTCTTGCTGAGTTATATTGTGAAGTATTTGTCCAGTCATTTGTTCCTACAACATATTCTTTTCCCCAACAATTCAACCCCGATTCAAAACTTTCTATCCAAGGAAAAGTTATGATTGATCCGTCTGAACATGGTGTTATAAATAATACAGTTTCGGAATATTCTGTTGTATCTCCTCCGCAAACTGCAACAACTCCAACTAAGTATTGTGTTCCAAGAGTTAAGTTTTGAAGGGTAGTGTATGGGTTCAATGCTGACTGACTGTATAAACTAGAGTTGCTTACATTTCTTCTATAATATACAATATAACTATCCGCACCTGGATGAGACCAAGACAATTCTGCTGATGAGGATGTTAAGTTTGCTGCTACTAAATTAAAAGGTCGAGGGCAAACTTGTGGTTCTATTGATATATTATCAATTGCTGCAGCAGGATCATTATTAGAATTAAAATCAAAATAAAAGAATATTAATCTCTTGACACCTGAAACATTATCAATAGAAACTTCTTCTGTTTGCCAAATGGAAGATTCTGAAAAAACACCTAAATTATCATTTACATTTGATGGAAATGATGTAAGACTTAGTGAGTCTGATGTATTTCTTAAGAATACAATGAGACCAGAATAAATATCATTCCCTGATACGTCTCCTTGACATTTCCAATCAAAGGTTAAACCGTATGAAGCAGGGGTTGAGCCAAAGTCTATATCACGATATGTATAAGCATAGATATTCCCATCAGTCATTTCATAGGATAATCCATTATTATTTGAAATATAATTTGCTTTCGTTCCAGAGGTTGAAAGTCCATTACCTGCTGCACTTCCTTTTGCCCATTTATTAACGCCACCTGATATTGATTTCCATCCTAAGTTTTCTCCTGCATTTTCAAATCCATAATTATAAGGAACTGTTGCTGGGAGAGATTCTGTAACAAATGAATATAAGTCAGACCAATCTGAATTTCCATTAACGCATAATGAACGTACCCAAATGTTATATTGAGTTTGAGGTGATAAACCTGTTAATTGCAGAGAGCTGTTTGTTGTAGCTATAGGTGTGCCATTTGCAGGATCAGTTATTGTTGCTGATTCTCCATAGACGTATTCCCATGATAATGATGTGACATTTTCTGTGAAGGCGAATGTAGCAGTTGATGTAGTTATATTGGTAACGGAAGTCCCTGTAGGACGTTGACATGTGGTATAAGGTCTTACTTCAAAATTATCTATATGCAAGTCATTATCTCCATTGTAAATAGTCGATTCTCCATAGAAACCAATCTTTATTGTTCCTGTATATGGGATAAATGTTATTGGATTAAATAATGGTAATATTATATGAGTAGGGGTATTGGTAATATTATTTAATACTCTTGTTGCTGTTGGTGCATTTGACCAAATTACTGCATTATTTACATTCCATGTTAATCCATTATCTGTTGAAACAACAACGGCAAACCTATCATCTATTGAATTGGTCGATGCTGCATTTGCACTATTATAAGCTGTATAAAATAGATCAAATTCTAATTGTGCTACATTGCTGTTTTGACCCAAATCTATTGAAGGGGATATCAACCAATAATTAATTGAGGAACCATACATATTAATCTTTGCATTGTGTGGCGTTACATTTGAATTCCATGTCCAACCAGAAGGTGTTGATACTAATGTTGAGTTTCCTGCTGATGTCAACAGGCCTTTAAATTTACTCCAACAAACAGATGGAGGAACTGATGTTAAAAACTCTTCAACTTGACTTGGAACTGTTAGAGGGACACATTTAGTTTGGAATGAGATTATATTGCTTTCTTCTGATAAAAGAGGAGAACAATCTGTTTTAATATAAACAGAATATGTTGTTGCTGAGATTAAGTTTGTAAGAATATAAGGATTTGATATTACTTGAATTGAATCCCAAATTGTTGAAGTGCTTGGTTTAAAATAAACATACCAAGAATCATCATTCTGATTACCGTTAAGCCATGTTAATTCTACCTGATCAGAAGTTAAATTTGACATTTCTATATTTGTTGGCCTTGCACATGTAGGAATTTCATCTATCATTACATCATCTAAACGAAGATAATATCCATCAGGTGTATTTTGACGAACAAATGCTATATATCTATTACCTGTATATTGAGTTAGGTTAACTTCGTATTCTTGCCAACCCCCAACAGAAGGTAACATTTGATTAAAGATTTGCGTGAAATTAGGCATATTTCCATACTGACCCATTCCTACTGTATCTAATGTAATATCTGCATTTGATATATATATTGATATTTCGTCTGGTTCATCTGCTCCATCCCAAGCTCTCATTGCCCAGAAAAGCAATCTTTCATTGCCAGTTAAAGCAATCTCAGGAGTAATCAGCCAATCGTTATGGGAAGAAGATCCGTAATCGGTATAGCAAATAGCATGACCAAGACCTGTGTGACTTCCATCACCTTCAAATCCTGCAGAACTGTGCTGCCAATAAAAGTCAATATCGTCATCAGTCCCCTTATCAACAACAGTCCAACAATTTGGAGCAGGTTTGTTTCCTGGTGCAATTGGTGAAAACCAGTTAGGAGATTCAAAACCCTCATACCAAGGAAATAAAGAGATAGAACCACAAGACGTTGCCAAATCTATTGGAACAGACCATTCACTTAATTCTACTCCACAATTTGATTGAACTCTAACTTTATATACAGTAGAAGGATTTAAATTTGTAAAAGTATAAGGGTTTGTCACTCCAGAAATTGTTATTGCATTTGTCCAATCATTTTCTGATGATTGAATATATTGAATATTCCATGAAGAACCAATATTATCTGTCCAACCTAAATCCGCTCCACTTAATGTTGGATTTGAAACTGTAAGAGATACTGGCTTTGGACATGTTGGAACATACAAATCTGGACCTAAAATATCATCAAGACATAAACCATATCCATTATTATCATTGTGCTTAAATGCAATATATATCTCCTGACCCACGTAAGCTTGAAGACTTATTGTCCATTTCTTCCAGTCGCCAGTTATTTGAGTGCTCCCAATGGGGTACGAAGGAGAAAGGTCTACTAAAGCAGTTGTTGAAAAAGAAGATACACTATTATCTGTTGTTGAAACAAGAACTTTTAAAAACGTTTGATTAAACGTTGCATTAAAATTGCTCATCCTTGACCAAAAACTAATTGAATCAGTAATGGAATTAACAACTAATTTTGGCGTTATTAAATAATTTTCAGTACCAGTTGAATTGTAATCTACATAAGCACAAGCCGAACCTGAATGGTAAAAATTAGCCTCCCTTGTCCAGGGCGTTAATGGACCTGTTGTATTAATGCTAACCCAATCGTCAGGAGGAAACAACGATCCTTCAAAACTCTCATTTAAAGCACCCTGTGCCAAACTTTGAACAGCAAAAGCTAACGCTATCAAAAATAATAATAATTGTTTCATATGTATAAACTTAATATAATAATTAATCTAAAGTTCTTAATTTAGTCTAATCTGTATGCAAAAAACAACAGTATCAGACTACAAACATACAAAAAATATAAGTTGAAACAAAATTCCAAGCAAAAAATCGTACAAATATTATTGTTAAGCCTCCTTAAATAGTTATCTATTTTAAGTCTTACGTTCTTTCCGAATAGGTTTTTATATACCTTTAGTTAACTATTTTACCTTCTTTATATCTTACTTTTCCATTAACCATAGTTAAGATGATTTTTGAGCTAAAAGTATGACCCTCAAGTGGTGACCATTTGCATTTAGAGAATAGGTTCTCTTTCGTAACGGTTTCTTCCTTATTTAGGTCAACTAAAACAATGTCTGCAAAACATCCTTCTTTTATCTCTCCCCTATCTTCTAAGTTAAAATGTTTGGCAGGGTTATAAGACATTTTTTCTTGCAATTGATTTAGGGTTAGTTCTCCTTGTTTAACGAGTTCTAGGACAATTTGAAGGGAATGTTGGATTGAAGGAATGCCTGAGGGAGCGTCAAAATATGGTTTTTCCTTTTCTTCTATAAGATGTGGTGCATGGTCGGTTGCAATAAAATCTATCTTATCATCTCTAAGGCCTTTTCTAAGTGCTTGTCTATCTTGAAAAGATTTGATAGCTGGGTTACATTTAATCTTATTTCCTAAGGTGTCGAAATCCTCTTGAGTAAACCAAAGGTGCATTGGGCTAACCTCTGCTGTTATATTCTTGGTTAAAATCTTACCTGCTTTGAGTAGGGATAATTCTTTTTCGGTTGAGAGATGTGCAATATTTAGTTTGGTTTTCTCTTTTGCTAATTCAATTGCAAATTTGGTTGAAAGATAACAAGCCTCTGCATCTCTAACTAATGGATGAATTGAAGCGGGTGCATCATTATTAGGATATAGTTCTTTGTATTTTTGAGTATAAGCGTTGACTCTTTGCTCGTCTTCGCAGTGAGCAGTTATAACATAGGGGCTTCTTTTAAATAATTCTTCAATTGTATCTCCTCTATCAACCAACATATTCCCTGTTGAAGAGCCAAAAAAGACTTTATAGCCACATGTATCTTCTTTGGGAACCGATAGGGCTTGCTCTAAATTTTTATTGGTTATTCCGAAATAGAACTTATAGTTACAAAGCATTTTCTGTTTAGCTAAGTCGAGCTTAATTTGAAGTGCTTCTTTGCTTATTGTTGGAGGATTTGTGTTTGGCATTTCAAAAACAGTAGTTACGCCTCCAGCAACGGCAGCACTTGATTCGGAAATCATATCTGCCTTATTTTCTAAACCCGGCTCACGGAAATGAACATGAATATCAATAATTCCAGGTAATAATAATAAACCTTTTGCCTCTATAATCTCTGTATTAAAAGGAAGATCGGATATCTCCGATTCTGAAATCATAGTTATCCGATCATCCTTAATTAATATATTAACTTCTCTTTGGCCAATCTCATCAACGATATTAGCTAAGCGTATATATTTATAATTTGCCATTTTATTGTTCTTCTACTTCTGCAATTATTGTTTGGTCAACTAAAATTCTACCACAATATTCACAAACGATTATTTTCTTATGCATTCTTATATCCATTTGTTTTTGGTGAGGTATTTTGTTGAAACATCCACCGCAAGCATCTCTATCAACCTCAACAACAGCTAATCCATTTCGTGTATTATCTCGAATTCTACGGTAAGCTTTTAGATATCTTTCTTCAATTAGCTTTGAGTTTTCTTCACTTTCTGCAAAAAGAACTTTTTCTGTTTCTTCTGTTTCAGCAATTATCTCATCTAATTCCAATTTCTTGTGTTCTAAGTCTTTTCTCTTATCCTCAAGTATAGTTTTAACTCTTTCAACTTCTTGTTTGTGATTTTCGAGCTCTATAATTGCTTCTTTAATTCTTTTTTCACAAAGCTCTATTTCAAGGACTTGAAACTCTACTTCTTTTGCTAATGACTCATATTCTCTATTATTTCGAACATTTTTTTGTTGTTCTTCATATTTTTTAATCAGAACATTGCATTCTTTCATCATTTGCTTTCTCTCAGCAACCTTTTGATCTAATGCAACTTCTTCTGTCTTAAACTTCTCAATTCTTGTCTCCAAACCAATAACCTCATCCTCCAGATCTTGAACTTCTAATGGCAATTCACCTCTAACAATTCTTATCTTATCAATCTGAGAGTCTATTTGTTGTAATTTATATAAAGCAATCAATCTTCTTTCAACAGTAATATCTGCTTCTTCACTTTTCCTGATTGGAGCAGCAGCTGCTTCTGCTTTTGTTTTTGCTGTAACTTTCTTTGCCATTATTATTTATTGTTTAAAAATATTTTACTCTATTGGTGGATTCATCCGAAATTAAGGGTACAAAATTACAAAACTTTTCAGAAAGAATTGCAATAATCCTTTCTTTTATAAATTGTTCACTTTCATAATGCCCTATTTCTGCTAATAATATTGATTTATCGTTATCCAATAACTCATGATATTTTATTTCTCCTGTGATAAATATATCTACATTTGACCTAATTGCATCTGGAATAAGGAAACTTCCACTTCCTCCACAGATTGCAATATTCTTGATTTGCTCTTTTTCTTTTGAGTTATACGTAATTTTAGAAAGACCTAAGCTTTCTTTAAGATGATTAAAGAATTCATCTTTCTGCATTGGTTTTTCAAGCTCCCCGATTGCACCTGAGCCTAAAAAGTTTTCACTATCAGAAAAACTACCACAACTTAGGGGTTTTAAATTAACTAATCCTATCTTTTCAGCTAAGATTCCATTAACTCCATTAAGTGCATTGTCAATATTAGTATGTGCTGCGTAAAGAACTATATCATTCTTAATTGCTTTAATAAGAATTTTCCCTATTTGAGAAGTATAATCAATCTTCTTTAATCCTTTAAATATTATTGGGTGATGAGAAATTATAATATTGCATTTCGATTTAATTGCTTTATCTATTATTTGTTCTGAAACATCTAAGCAAACATATACTCCTGTGCATTCTTTTTCTGTATCGCCTAAGGTTGTGCCTGAATTATCGTAAGCCTCTTGCCAAACAAGGGGTGCAATATCCTCAATTCTCGAGATTATGTCTTTAATATAAACTACTTCCATTAAATTCTTTCAATAAGTTTTTCAACAATAAGCATCATTTTTCCTTCTGCTTCAATGCCTGATTCAAGAACTTCCTTCATTGTAGGCTCTGCTCTTAAATCATCTCTAAAAACATTTGAAACAAGACTCATTGCAAAGACTTCCATAGAGGAATGAATTGCAACAATAACTTCTGGCGTTGTACTCATACCCACTACATCTGCACCAATTTTATGATAGAACTTATATTCTGATGGGGTTTCAAAGGTAGGGCCAGTATTTCCTAAGTAAACTCCTTTTTGAAGTTTAATATTATTTTCTTTTGCTATCTGCTCTGCTTTTTCAATTAAAGAAGAAGAATAAGCTTTGTTCATTGCAGGGAAACGTATTCCGAATCTCTCATCATTTCTTCCAATTAATGGATTTGGAAGAAGGTTAATATGGTCTTCAATAATCATTATATCTCCAACACTAAAGTTTGGATTTACTCCACCTGCTGCATTAGTTAAGATTAGTTTCTCAACCCCCAGCTCTTTCATAACTCTGATTGCAAAAGTAACCTCTTGCATTGAGTATCCTTCATAGAAATGGAATCTACCCTGCATTGCAATCACTTGTTTGTTGCCAAGAGTTCCAAAAATCAGCTTGCTCTTATGACCTTCAACTGTTGAGAGAGGAAAGTTTGGAATATCTGAATAATCTAATATCTTTTCTGTTTTTATTATATTAACTATGTTTGCCAGTCCGCTCCCACATACTATCCCTACCGTTGGCTTATTACTTATTTGCTTGTTAATATGTTCTGCTGTAGCTTTTATTTTGTCGTACATCATCTATTATTATTTCTTTAAACGTTGTTGATTTCATTGCTGTGGAAGTTATTGTTAGGCTTATAGGAAGAACGAAAATAGGTAGTTCTCTTAGTTTTTCAAATTCTTTTAATCTTGTAGCGTCTTTCTCTGTTGTTATTATTATTGTATTGTCTTGCTTTATGGAATTATAGGTTCCAAGGATTCTTTCTATATCTTTGTCCTGAAAATTATAATGGTCAGGGAACTCTATCTTATCTACTATATTTGCAGTTTGACTAATATAATCAACCATTTGACCATTATCAGCTATTGCAGTTAGTAGGATTATTGAATTGCTTGAAAAATCTTCAATAACTTGATCTGAAAAAAGAGAATAAAGAGGTTTATAGTCTATATTGCTAAAGAAAACTTTTTGATATTTCTTAGGTCTTATTCGAGATTCAAAGCAAACCTTATCACCAATTGTATGGTTTTGCGGAGATTTACTAATAATAATATAATCCGCCCTCTTATATCCTTTCTTCTGTTCTCTCAGAAGTCCAAAAGGCAGAACCCTATCACTAAAGAATGGCTTAGAGTATTCGGTTAAAAGAACTGAAAGATCTAAACTCAAAGACCTATGCTGAAAGGCATCATCAAGTATTATTAGTTCTAAGTCTTTATATTGCTTTGTCATTGCTTCAATAGCCTTATTCCTATCCTCACAAACAGCAAAGACAACATCTTTATATTTTTGCTTCATCTGCAAGGGCTCGTCCCCAACACTTAGTGCATTATCTTTTTCAAGGTCAATGATTCTTAACCCTTTCGTCTTCCTTCCATAACCCCTACTCAACACTCCAACCTTATATATATCGGAAAAGACATCTATTAGATATTCTACATGAGGAGTCTTTCCTGTTCCTCCAACTCTTAGGTTGCCAACCCCAATTGTAGTAACATTATGTTTAGTAGATTTCTTCCAACCTAAGTCATAGAATAAATTACGCAAATAAACTCCTATACTATATAATATAGTGATAGGATAAAGGAGGTATGCAAAAAATGTTCTCATATTAATTACAGTTATTTACAAATAAATCTGTTCCATCGAAGTACGTACAGTAAGAATATAAGTTTCTTTTAGCCTCGCTTCCTGAGGTTGGAGAGCCATCGTAGAAGATAAAACTTGAATTACACTCAGGACAAACAAGAATTACATTTGTTGATGGGTCAACCTCTAATCTTCCGTGACAATTTTTTGCGGTACAGGTTCTTTCATAACAAACATATTCCCCATAGTTGAGCCTAAAGACAACAACCCCTCTCATTCCTCCTTCAAAATACTCCCAACCACGATTACCAGAGTTTAGGTTATAGTATTCTGTGCTTTCAGGGTTTACTGAGAAGTTTACCCATCCAAAGTCAAAAGGTTCTTCTTTGCAACTCACAAAAGGGATTGCAATGAATGCCAAGAGTATAAAAAGACCTTTATTCATTTACTTACAACGTTTAAGAGGCGCTATATATTGCCACAAGACAAACATCGCCAACAGCCTTTAAAGTATTTTTACTTATACAATTAATATCATCTTTCACGGTATGCCAATAAGGGAAGAAACTACCTGCTGGGTCATGTTGAACTATATCAATCATTGGGATTTTTGCATTAGTATTTACCCATACATGGTCATCCATAACTCCACCTGTTGCTTCATCAACAAACATATTACCATATCCCTTATCCTTTGCTATCTGCCAAACCTTATTCATTATTGAAGAGGCATAGTACATCGATTGTTGCTCCTTAGTAAAGCGAGGATTTGAATAGCCAACCATATCTAAGAGAATGCCATATTTTGCTTGATAGAATGGAACGTGGGTGTTTTTTGACCAATACTGAGCACCTAAGCACCAGTCCGACTGATCTTCAATGTCAGAACTATCCCACTCAGGTGTTCCTTGGTCTTCAAGGTCAAAGAAAACAATATCCACTCCCACTTTTGCAGGACTTAGTTTTAAGTGTCTTGCAATTTCCATTAAGACTCCAACTCCTGAGGCTCCATCATTTGCTCCTATGATTGGGGTTTTGTGATTCTTTGGGTCAGGGTCGTGATCTGCCCAAGAACGAGAGTCCCAATGCGAAGCAAAAAGAGCTCTATCGGTTGATTGAAGGTTAAAGCTTGCAATTATATTACGCCCCTTAACAACCTTTCCGTTATATAGCTTTGAAGTAAAGTTCTGTTCAATAACAGTATCGGCATATTGCTTAAGGAAAGAAACCAAATAATCGCCACAAGCCTTATGAGCCTTTGACTCCGGAACTCTTGAACCAAAATCACATTGCGTTTTCACATAATGATAAGCACTATCAGCACTGAAGTTTGGCACCTCAACACTTGCATAAGTAAATGCCTCTGTGCTATCTTTCTGTTTTTTCTCTCCACAGCTTGCAAAAGCAAAAACCAAAACTATTATTAATAAACTATACCTCTTCATCTATAAATTCTTTTATTCTATTGTCCAGCTAACGCCTTCTTTACCATCTTTTATCTTAACTCCTAAGGCAGATAACTCATCTCTTAACTCATCTGACTTCTTCCAATCCTTATTATCTTTTGCCTCTTTCCTAAGATCAATTATCATTTTAACCAAACCCTCTATTGTTGGCATCATATTGGAAGACTGCTCATCTAAAAGCCCAAGCACCTTAGTAAACCAATCATCAAAAAGTTTGTTTAACTCTTCTAATTCCTTAGCATTAATTTTCTCTGTTCCTTCAATAAGCTTATTAATTATTGTTGCAGTTTCAAAAAGATTAGAAATAACCATTGGAGTGTTGAAATCATCATTCATTGCATCATAGCATTTCTGATTGATTGTTGCTATTTCAACTGTTGTTTCTTGGGAAGGGTTTATCTTTTGAATGTTTCTCTTCGCTTCAAGTAGTCGTTTCATTCCTTTTTCTGCGGCCAAGAGTGCATCATTTGAGAAATCAAGTGTTGAACGGTAATGAGCCTGAAGAATAAAGAAACGTATTGTCATCGGAGCATAAGCCTTCTCTAACATCTTGTGAGAGCCTGTAAAGAATTCCTCAAGAGAAATAAAGTTGCCTAAGCTCTTACCCATCTTTTGTCCACCAATTGTTATCATATTATTATGTATCCAATACTTAGCTGGCTCATGCCCAAAAGCACAAACAGATTGAGCGATTTCTGATTCATGATGAGGGAAGAGCAAATCTAATCCTCCTCCGTGAATATCGAATCTTTCTCCAAGATACTTTGAACTCATAGCAGTACATTCCAAATGCCAACCAGGGAAACCCTCACTCCAAATAGATGGCCAGCGCATTATATGTTCTGGTTGTGCTTTTTTCCAAAGTGCAAAGTCAACTGAGTTCTTCTTTTCCGACTGTCCATCTAAAGCTCTTGTTGTCGAAATCATATCTTCTAAGACACGATTAGAAAGAACGCCATATTTATTAGTATCCTTTTGGTATTTCACTAAGTCGAAATAAACAGAACCTTCTGAAATATAAGCATAACCTGCGTCTAATATCTTCTTTATAATCTCTATTTGCTCAATTATATGACCAGAAGCCGTTGGTTGAATGCTTGGACTTTGAACATTTAACATATCCATTGCATCAATATATCTCTTAGTATAGTATTGTGCAATCTCCATTGGCTCCAACTGTTCAAGTCTTGCCTTCTTAGCTATCTTATCTTCACCTTCATCAGCATCATTTTCCAAATGCCCAACATCTGTAATGTTTCTAACATATCTAACCTTGTAATCTATGAATTTAAGATAGCGAAATACAATGTCAAAGGTAATACCTGGACGAGCATGTCCTAAGTGAGGATCTCCATAAACGGTGGGGCCACAAACATACAATCCAACATGTGGTGGGTTTAGTGGTTCAAAGAGTTCTTTCTTTCTTGAAAGGGTATTATATACGTAAAGTTCCATATTATTGATTTATTTTATTATCAAATTTAATTCTACTTACCATTATAGCAACTGAAACAGCTCCAATTGACAAAACTAATGAAAATATTGAGATTATATCTAAAATTCTAAGCTCTATTGGGAAGGCATCAATAATTACAATACCTGCACCCATCTTTATTATTCCAAACTGCTGTTGAACTAAGCAAACTCCTATTCCAAGCAAAAGACCAATTAAGGCTCCAACAAAGGATAGCATTAGACCATTGAGGAAGTAAATTGAACGAACAGACCCTAAGGTTGCACCCATAGAACGAAGTATTAGAATATCTTTCTTCTTATCCATAATCAATAAAGATAACGAGCCCATCACATTGAATGTTGCAATAAAGATGATAAACGAAAGTATAACATAGACTCCCAAACGCTCAACCTTAACAACCTTTTGGTAAATTGGCTCTTGCTCAAATATATCTTTAACTTCGTAATCCTGACCTACAATTTCCTTAATCTCTGTTTTCAATTTCTGAATATCGCTTTCAGACTTTGGTCTTATAAAAATAGAACTTACTTCGTTATTATCGTAATCCAGAAGCTGACGAACAAAACCAATTGGAAGAAACACATTATCCTCATCCATTTGTGCGTCCATCCTAAAGCTGCCTGAATAAAGAACATCCTGACTATTAAATGTTTCCTCTTGAGACATTGAAATCCTTCCCTCTCTCTTAGGAACAATAAATTGAATTGTAGCACCCATCCTTTCAGCATTATTAGGAATGCCTATTTTTGCAGCAACACCAACGCCTAATACACAAGCCTCTTTTCCAAAACTACTTAAAGAAAACTTACCATAAACAATTGAAGTATCTATCCTATTAATTTTAAAATAGGTTTCATCAATTCCCTTCATCAAAACCAAACCTTGGCTCTGACCAAAAGAAATTAAAGCATTCTCTTTCAAAACAGGAGAAATAGCAGAGACCTTTGATAGAGATTTTATTTTATTATAAGGAATTGAATCTAAAGAAAAGACTTTACTCTTCTTTGCCTCAATCAAAAGAGGTGGGTTGGAGGAAGAAAGTATCTTGGTTCCAACAGATGTGAAACCATTGAAAACAGAAATTACTACCAAGAGAGCCATTGTTGTTATTGCTATTCCTATCAGAGAAATTAAAGAAATAATATTTATTACCTTAAGCTTCTTCTTTGAAAAGAAATAACGCCAAGCAACATATAAAGGCAGGTTCATAAATCACTGTTTATTTAAGAAGATTGTCAATGTTTTCGATATAATCTAAACTATCATCTAAGAAAAACCCAATATGAGGAACAATCCTAAGCTGATTCTTAACTTTTTGAGAAAGTTTCATTCTTAGGAGAATCTTCTTTTCTTCCAGCAGTTTAACAATATCTGCAACAGTTTTAGAATGTAGAGGGAAAATACTAACATAAATTCTCGCCACAGACAAATCTGCACTCACCCTAACACTTGTAACCGTAATCATTGCCCCTTCAAACAAATTCTGAGCCTCTTGTTGTAATATCAAACCCATATCTTTTTGGATTAGGCGACCAACTTTTTGTAATCTTGTATTATCCATAGCTTGCAAAAATACAAAATATTTCCCAAATTTCTCATTAAAAGGATCCAAGAAATAAAAATTATTAAACAGACCTAAATATCTCCAATATTTCTTTTTCCTTTAAATATCCAAATTAAACATCTATCTTTGAGGCATAAAAGAATACCTTAATAATTTCAAACATGTATCGATTACTTATGTGCTTCTTGCTCTTAACAAGTTTTGCTCCTATCACAAACCCTAAATTGACAATAGAGATTCACAATATTGAAGTCCTAAAGAGTAATATTAGAATTGGTATTTTTGATAAACACGGAACATTCTTAAAAGAAGCTTCTGTCTTCAAAGGCTATATAATACCTGTTAAAAAAACGACTGAAAGGATAGTAATTAATGATTTACCAAAAGGCGAATACGCATTTATTATTTATCAAGATAAGGACTCAAATGGCAAATTAAACGAGAACGCCATAGGAGTTCCTAAAGAACCTTTTGTATTTTCAAATAACGTAAGACCCAAATTTTCCAAACCCACTTTTGAAGAATGTAAATTTTCACTAACAAGCGATCGTGTAATCAAAGTTAGATTAGACTATTATAAGAAATAAATAGGACTTATAATGAAAATATCCTAAGCCTATTTAGATATACAATTCTCAAACGCAAATCCAAAAAGGCTTAAGACATCTTTTTTTATCTTTATAGCTTAAAACTTAATCCCAAAGTTAGATATGATTTATCCTGCTTAAAGGCAGTATTTGTTAGATTAAGGCTATAACCATACTGAACTTGAAGTTTAATTTTTTCAAACCCACCTCTAAGAGTTATTGCAGGCTCTACCAAGAAATTAGTCTTATTATCATTTAAGTAATCCATCTGATTGTTTCCACTATAAATCAAATCTCCTTCAATATTACTATAGATTAGACTTACAATCCTTGTTGAAATTGCAGCCTCAAAGTACTTGGATTTATAACCAAAGCTTGGCTGAACACCAACTCTGAATATAGTTGAAGAAATATCCCCATTTGTACCAGGATTATCCTCAACAGTTGACTTGAAGTGGTTTTCCATTGAGCCCATACCAAGAATACCGTATGCCTCAAAGACAAAAACTTCCTTAATTGATTTAAAATAACCACCACCAACTTCAAAGAAATTGCCCGAGCCACCATCTCCATTATCCAAATTCCTTGGAATAAAAAGTCCTGCATTAGCCTGAATTGCAAAAGCATCAGTTAAACCATAAGCTCCTTGCAGTTCAACCTGATTTCCATTACCTGCAACCGTTATTTTATTATCTCCCTTACTTGAAATCATAGGGACATTTTGCGTATTTGGGGTATAAAATATAGGACTACACCCAGTTACTAAAAAACTAACTAAAACTAAACCTAAAAATGACTTTTTCATATTATTAATGTATTATTGGCTAAATTAAAATTCTAATCTCAACTTAATTTATGCAATTAATATTTTATTTAAATGTACGATATATTCTAAATAAACGAAGATAACTTAAAGAATATTGTATAAAGACTGAACTACTGCTTTTTTCCATTCTATCCATTATATATAACTGGTAAATGATTGAAGAAAAACATAAACTCTAACAAGCTTTATAACTATGAGTGTAAAAAAACAATAAAATCATTCACTCTTGCAAAACAACTAATTATCATTTTTCCAAATACAATTTAATCATTCCAAGCCATCCAAACACAAATTAAACTCCCAAAACGCAGAAACAAACTCCCAAAACAAAGCAATAAACTCCTAAATCAGCCTTTCAATCCCAGAATCATGCCATGATACCGTCAACATCATGCCATGAAACCAATCAATTCATGGCATGAAATGAGTAGAATCATGGCATGAATTGAACATCGAATCAAAGAATAAAAAGTTTAATGCTTTGATTTATTTGTTTGAATCTTGGTTTAATTTTAATGGTTTTACCTTTTTATTCATCTTATAAAGGGAGAAAAGAGAATTTTATGTATCTTTGTCAATTAAAATCTTTGTAATTTGTTTATGAGTTTAAAGGACAAAATCAATTCTAAGTGCTTACCCAATCACGTTGCAATCATTATGGATGGCAATGGTAGGTGGGCAAAGTGTCATGGTAAAGATAGGTTGTTTGGGCACCAAAATGGGGTCGAAAGTGTTAGAGAAGTGACTGAGGCTTCGGTGGAGTTGGGCATTAAGTATCTAACTTTATATGCTTTTTCTACTGAAAACTGGAACCGTCCTCAAGAAGAAATTGAGGGGTTGATGCATCTTATGATTCAAGCAATAGAAAACGAAACTCCAACCCTTATGAAGAACAATGTAAGGTTTGAAACTATTGGTGATATTGAGAAAATAAACCAAGAAACAAGAGATGCTATTGATAGGATTACTGAAAAGACTAAGAATAATGATGCTCTTACATTAATTATAGCCCTTAGTTATAGCTCGAGATGGGAGATTGAAAAAGCCATTAGGGATATTGCTGTTGGGGTTAAGAATAATGAGATAGAAATTGAGGATATTAACCAAGATTTAATTTCAAAACACCTTTGCACTAAGAACTTTCCTGACCCTGATTTACTAATTAGAACATCTGGAGAGTGTAGGATAAGTAATTTTTTAATGTGGCAGCTTTCCTATTCTGAGCTTTACTTTACTCCTACCTTTTGGCCAGATTTTAAGAAAGAAAACTATTATGAAGCAATACTTGATTTCCAGTCTCGGGAGAGACGTTTTGGCAAGACAAGTGAACAATTAAATAACTAAATTTTACGTAAACAAAATTATTTGCAATTATTTGCGTTAGAGTAGCATTATATTATAAAGATAGACAATGAATATATTTAGAACATTCCTTATTTTCCTCTTCTCCTTAAGCATTTCAAGCATTGCTTTTGCCCAACAAGACTCAATCAAGAACAATAAAATAGAATTAGATTACTTCTTCCCAAAGGAATATGAGGTAGGTAATATTATTGTTTCTGGTGCTGATCATCTTGACCATCCTTCTATTATCCTTCTTTCAGGACTAACAGTGGGCGATAAGATTCTTATTCCAAGTGAGAGAATAACGCAAGTTATTGATAAGCTTTGGAAACAAGGTATTTTTGATGATGTTCAGATATTAATTGATAAGATTGAAGGGAAAACTATTAGCATAATTTACCAACTTAAAACAAAACCTCGTCTTGCAAGCTTTAAGTTTGAGGGCATTTCAAGGAGTGAGGGCGACAAGGTTAAGGAAGCTATAAGTATTACTTATGGGGATATTGTTACTGAGAATTTAAAGATGAATTCTATTAATATAATAAAGGATCACTTCTTCGATAAAGGTTACTATAACACAGAGGTAGAGATTGATGAAAACAAAGATACCTCAACTACTCGTAATGATGTTACTTTGCTTTTCAAGATTAAGAAAGGGCATAAAATAAAGATTAAGGATGTTGTTATTAATGGTAATGAAAAGATAAGCGACAATAAGCTTCGTTCTCAGATGACAGATACAAAACGCTACCGCTGGTGGAGGGTTTGGAAAAGTTCTCGTTTTGCGGAAAAGGATTTCAAAATCGATAAGGAAGCTATTATTAAGAAATATAATAACGAAGGTTTTAGAAATGCAAAGATAGTTTCTGATACTGTTTATTTGGTTAAGCAGAAAAACAAAAAACAACACCTAATTGTTGAAATTAATGTTGAGGAAGGACAAAAGTTTTTCTTTAGAGATATCACTTGGGTAGGAAATACAAAATATACATCGGAGGATTTGAGTCGCAGGTTAAGGATTGAAAAAGGAGATGCTTATAATAGAACTCTTTTAGAAAAGAATATACATTACGACCCAACAGGTGCAGATATTTCAGCTCTTTATCAAGATGACGGATATTTATTCTCTCAAATTATTCCTATTGAAGTTAATATTGAGAATGATTCAATTGATATTGAGATGAGAGTTTATGAGGGTAAACAAGCAAGAATTGGTAAGGTTACTATAACTGGAAACACAAGAACTAACGACCACGTTATTATGAGGGAGCTAAAAACTCTTCCTGGACAACTATATTCTCGTGAAGATATTTACCGTTCACTTAGGGAACTTCAACAACTACAATATTTTGACCAAGAAAACATGCAACCAGAAGTCTTGCCTGACCAAGAGAATGGATTAGTAAATATTGAATACAATCTAAAAGAGGTTTCATCTGATAAGTTTGAAATATCTGGCGGTTGGGGAGCAGGAATGGTTATTGGAACCGTTGGAGTTGTGTTTACAAACTTCTCAACAAAGAATTTCTTTAAGAAGGATGCTTGGCGACCACTTCCAGGAGGCGACGGACAACAACTTGCCTTAAGAGCTCAAACCAATGGTACATATTACTATTCTCTAAGTGCATCTTTCACCGAGCCATGGCTTGGAGGAAAGAAACCAAACGCATTAAGCACATCTCTTTACTATTCTTACCAAGATGATGGCTACTTTAACAATTCTGGAACTCCTAAATATTGGTTAAGCATATTTGGTGCCTCTGTTTCCTTAGGCAAAAGGCTACAATGGCCTGATGACTACTTCACTTTTGTTCAAGGGGTATCTTTCCAACAATATAATGTAAAGAACTATCAAGCAATAACAGACTTTAATAATGGTAGGTCTAATAACCTTAACTATAACTTCACTGTTGCAAGAAGTTCTTCTGACTCTCCTATTTTCCCAAAAACAGGCTCCGATGTTTCTGTTTCAACACAACTAACCTTCCCTTATTCATTAGTTAATGGAAAGGATTATACAACTATGAGTACTGAGGATAAGTATAAATGGTTGGAGTATTATAAGGTTAATGTTAAGTCTTCATGGTACTTTAACTTGTTTGATAACTTAGTTATGAGCACAAGAGCAAGATTTGGTTTCTTAGGTCAATATAATAAGAAGGTGGGCTATTCTCCATTCGAGCGTTTCTATGTTGGTGGTGATGGTTTGCAAGGCTGGGCATTAGACGGTAGAGAAGTAATTGCTCTTAGAGGTTATTCAGCTGGCTCTCTTTCTCCAACAAGTGGTGCAAATGTGTTTGATAAATTCACTTTAGATATTCGTTACCCTATTTCTCTAAACCCAATGGCTACAATTTATGTTTTAAGTTTCTTCGAAGCGGGTAACTCATGGGCAAACTTTGAAGGCTTTGCTCCATTCAAAGCTTATCGCTCTGCGGGCATAGGGTTAAGATTATATATGCCAATGTTTGGTTTGATTGGTATTGATTGGGGTTATGGATTTGATAATTTACCAGGTAAAACAACTCCTGGTGGCTCACAATTACATTTCTCAATTGGACAATCAATCGATTAGGCACAGTATTTGCTGTAAGTAGTTTAGTTTAATATTTAAAACAAGGAAAGACATGAAAAAATTATCAGTATTATTATTCTGTTTATTATCAACAACAGTTATTTTCGCACAAAAATTTGCTACGGTTGACTCTGAATATATATTAAGTAATATGCCAGAATACAAACAATCTCAAAAGGAATTGGATGATTTATCTGTTCAATGGCAAAGAGAGGTTGAATCAAAATTTCTTATTGTTGACAAACTATATAAATCGTTTCAAGCAGAAAGTGTTCTCTTGCCAGAAGACTTAAAAACAAAGAAAGAAAATGAAATCATTGCAGCAGAAAAAGATGCAAAGGATTTACAAAAACAACGCTTCGGAAACAATGGAGACTTATCTAAGAAACGTTCCGAGCTTGTTAAACCAATACAAGACAAGGTTTATACCGCAATTGAAAAAATAGCTCAAGAGAAAAACTATGCTGTAATCTTCGACAAAGCAAGTGGAGCTACTATTCTATATGTTGATTCTAAAACAGACGTTAGTGATTTAATCTTAGCCGAACTTGGTTATAGAATTAATAGTTCAAAGAAGAAGTAGATAATATCAATTAATTGTGTACTTTTGCACCCTTATTTAAACGAAATTTAATAATAATAACATATTTAAAAGAATGAAAAGAACAATTCAACTATTAATTCTTGTTGTAGCTATAACGCTTTCAGGAAATTCATTTGCCCAAAAATCTATTAAGATAGGTCATTTCTCTTCAACTGACTTAATTAAGAAAATGCCAGAGGGCGATTCTGCACAAAAAGAGATGCAAAAATATATGGAAGAGCTTCAAGGGGAAGCAGAATCTATGCAAAAGGAATACCAACGTTTGGTTACAGAATACCAAGAGAAAGAAGCTCAACTTTCAGCTATCTTAAAAGACAGCAAACAAAAAGAGATTCAATCAGTAAATCAACGTTTCCAAGAATTTCAACAAATTGCAGAAAATGATATTCAAAAAAAGCAAGGAGAACTTATGCTAGCAATTACTGAAAAAATCAAAACAGCTGTTGCAGAAGTAGCAAAAGAAGGAAAATACACTTATATTATGGAAAGTACAGGAATACTTTGGTATGCAGAAGAGAGCGAAGATGTAACTTCTCTAATATCTAAGAAGCTAAACCTTAAGCTATAATAAAACAAGAGAGGAAAAACTGCATAGGTAGATAGAAAAAAATCAAATATTAATTTGGTGAATTAAAAAAAATATCTACCTTTGCAACCTCAATAAATGCGGATGTGGCGTAATTGGTAGCCGCGCTAGACTTAGGATCTAGTGTTGAAAGACGTGAGAGTTCGAGTCTCTCCATCCGTACGCAAAGGGATTAAGTCGCTTAACTGTAATATGTTAAGCGACTTTTCGCTTAAAAGTGACACAGAAACGACACAGCAGAATAATTTAGGCTTAAATTCTCTTAAAGAAAGAATGTTGCAATACATTAATTTTAAGAAGATTAATCTATCAAATTTTTGTTAAGAAATTGAAATTGCTAAATCTAATTTGTCCTCAATAGGTCTTAAATCGTCAATAAGTAGCGATGTAATATTCAAACATATCAGCCGATTTGTTGATAACAGGGAAAGAATAAATGTTAAGAAACTGTGCCAATCCATTAGAATTAGAACTCTTAAAAGAAAATAGAGAACTCCGATTGGAAATAGACAAATTGAAAAAAGAAAAGGAAGCCTTAGAAAAAGGAAAGAAATTAATAAATAATAGCGATTCCTTGTGTGGAATGTAAATGCAAGCTATTAGCTAACATAATTAATAATTAAAATAGAAAAGAAATGAAAAGATTAGTAATTATTACTTTATTTGCTGGATTTGTTTTAACATCCTGTTATCAAAGTAGAGTTATTATAGGAGAGCAGGACGTTCCCAGAGTGAAAGTAAGGACAAAATGGAACTCATCATTTTTTGGAGGACTAATTCCACTATCAACAACCCTTAAGGTTGATAATCTCAAATACAATAGTTATGAGATTTACACAAGACATACAATATTAAATATGTTTGTAACTGGTCTAACAGGGGGTTTTTACACGCCAACAACAACAACAATATATATAGGATTGGATAGGATACAACCCTTGCCAACAATTCAACAAAAACAGTTGATTATATCCGATACGACACAAAACTAACCCAACAACCAATTTAAAAACATAGAGCAAGTGCAGTAATACACTTGCTTTTCTTCACTTCAAAAATGACACAAAACTGACACAAACCACCCCCGATTTAACACAAATTAACAAACTTAACTAATTGGAAACCAATGCAAAGACCTCACAAAATAGACATTTACAAAACCTCTCCATCCGTACAAAGAGTAAAAAGAGGCTGTTTTGATTAATATCAATTCAGCCTCTTTCCTTTTAAAGAGATTCATTGTTGTCCGATAAAACTTTTTCAATAATATAAAAATATAGGCTAAACTTTTGCAAGTTCAGCCTATTTTGATTTACTTTGTTTCTTCCACAAAAAAAAGATAAATCATATGGGCAAAAGTAC